>Ga0209048_10000033_pt1 | contig 122941 bp, 119 predicted proteins | sample FrelakmetCRP12CR_FD_187146 | JGI IMG/M metagenome (GOLD analysis project Ga0209048, IMG submission 187146) | Freshwater lake sediment microbial communities from the University of Notre Dame, USA, for methane emissions studies - CRP12 CR (SPAdes)... | ecosystem: Environmental > Aquatic >...
GCGCCGCTGGTGTGCGCAGACGGCGGAGCGAGTTTTTCAACCTATGCCGATGCGTCGGTCTCCGCGGGCAAGGCGGCGGGCGCCGTGATTGCGGGTTGCGGCGGCCCCCTGTCCAGCGTGCGGTGGACCCAGATCGCGGGACCGGCGGCCGCTCTGCTTTCCGATCGAACCCAGGCGATCAGTTTCGAACCGGCATCGCCGGGAACGTACACCTTTCGGATTGACTTCGTCGATGCGGCAGGCGCCGCACGCACGACCAACGTCAGCGTGAATGTGTCGGCGGCGCAGGCCGGCCTCACGGTGATCGCACGGGCTGACCAGGCGGTGCGCCAGGGGGGTCAGGTGTCGCTGCGGGTGTGGCCGCCGGCCGGCGCGGGCACCCAGACGAGCTGGAAACAGATCGACGGCCCCGGGGTGGCGCTCGACACCTCCGATCCGGATCGGATCATCTTCACTGCGCCCGAGGTGAGCGTCGATACCGCACTGCGCTTTCGCGCCTCGCAACGGACCGCCGCCGGCGACGTGGACAGCGACGATGTGCTGGTGCTGGTCGAAAACTACGCGCAGGCCCCGGCCGCGAACAGCACCTTTGTCTTCAGCGGTGACCATGTCTCGCGGGTTTATCCGTACCGCGCCAGCGGTCCGTACGCGAATATTCTGACGCGCTGCGTGTTCGATGCCAGTCTCCAGAGCGCAGGCCCGGGCAAGAATCTGTGTCCCCTTTCGCAATTGCCGCTGCTGCACCAGGAAACCGGGGGCGCGCTGCCGACGACGGACCAGATCATGAACCGGGTGCTGGTGTCGCACGATTGGATGGGCGACGTGTTTGAGCGGTTCCTGGCGAGCAACGATGTCAATGGCGACATTCGGCGGCTTCTGAACAGCGTGACCGCGATCGTGGTCGGCGCGCATGTGCGTCCATCGTTCTACGGCCCGGCAACTGCCGCCATCTATCTCGACGCGGACAGGTTCTGGCTCACCCCCGCACAGCGCGACGTGATCGATGAAGCGCCCGACTTTCGCCTCGACTTCGCGCGCGACCTGAACTACGGCACGCTGTGGCGATACGTATCGAACAACGCGTCGATCTTCCTTCCCTTCCCCGCGGCGGGCCGTCTGTCCCGCGATCTCGCCTATCTGCAGTACGAGACGAACTGGCTCCTGTATCACGAACTGGGTCACGCCAGCGATTTCATTGCTCCGGCGGCACGCAGCACGCTCGACAGCGCGCGCAGCGCCTGGGACAACACCGCGCCGCGCTACGCCGCCGGCGAGCTGCCGTCGGATCTGTTGAAGGCGAGCCTGCCGCTGACCTCGCAGCCGATGTTCGGGCTCGGCCGCGTCAAGTTCTGGGGTGTGACCGCCGATGAAGTCCAGCGCGCCTATACGCCCGCCGACGTGACCGGTTTCTTTGCCGCCGATGCGGCGACCGATGACTATGGCTACTCGGTGAGCGAGCTCGGGGCCACGCCGCGCGAAGATCCGGCGCTGATGTTCGAGGAATTCATGATGGCGCGCAACCTCGGGGCCCGGCGGGATTTCGCCATCACGGCCAAGATCCTGGACCGGTCGACGTCCAGCTCGATCATCGTCGCCTGGGGTCAACGCGGACGGGTCGGTGATGCTGCGGTGAAGCCGCGCGCGCAACAGATCGTGTCTTCCTTCGCGCCTTGGATCGCGGCCTCCGAGGTCGCCGGCCTGCCGGCGCCGACACCGCTGCAGGCCGGACAGAGCTGGGCCGACAACCTCGTGCTTCCGACCGCCCCCCAAGGCGCACAGGCATTCGCACTTCGTGCCCCGGCCGATGTGCGCGACGACGCCTATCTGCTCCAGCGCGCCGTGCGCCGGCCGGGCTCGCGCAAGCCGCCCACGCCGTGACTGCCTGGCCGCGGTTGATGCCGCCGCAGTTGCGGCTCATGCCGTCCTGACCGCGCTTCGTCGCCAGCGCGGCCCGGCCGCGATCCATTTGCCGCTATCGTGACCGGCATGAACTGGAAAGTTGCGGCCTTTTCCTATGGGCTGCTGCTGCGCAAGCCGGCCGCATTCGAGCTCGATGACATTCAGGCGGCGTTGCGGACCGTGCAGCGCACCGCGGCCCTGTGGCTCCTGATCTACGCGGCGTGGTGCGGCGCCACGATCGTGCCGCAGCTGCTGCGCGATCGCTCGACCTCGTATCAGGTGACGGCTGTCTTGGTGCCGCATTTGCTGCTCTGGGGTGTGGCGAGCACCTCGGCGCGCGCGTGGATCGGCTATCGATACTACGAGGTGTATCCGAAAGCCAAGCGCACCATGATGCTGGTGTCGCTTGCCATCGGCGCACTTGTCGGTGCTTTCATAGCAATCTTCAGCGGCCGTCCATTGGGCGAGGTGGTACGCACCTGGATGTCCGATGCGTTCGGCTCGGCATGGTGGCTCATTGCCTTGCTGATGCTGCTTTCCGCCTGGCCGGAGTTGATCGCGAAGCTGCGGCTGCGCGAACGAAAGCAGATCGAGCGTGCCGCTGCCGCCGAAGCGGCCGGCGAGAAACTCGCACGCGCGACTGCCGAAGCGGAGCTGCGCCTGCTGCAGGCTCAGGTCGAACCGCACTTCCTTTACAACACGCTCGCGAATCTGCGCTACCTGATCCAGAAGGGTTCCAGTGACGCGTTGAAGATGACCGACACGCTGATCGAGTATTTGCGCACCTCGGTACCCGACATGCGCGCCAACCGGGTAACGCTCGGGCGCGAAGCGGACCATGTGCGGCACTACCTCGACATCATGCAGATGCGGATGGCCGGGCGACTGCAGTTCTCGGTCGAGGTGCCGGAGTCGCTGCGTGCGGTCGAGCTGCCGCCGCTGGTCCTGCTGACGCTGGTGGAGAATGCGATCAAGCACGGGGTCGGACCGGAGATCGACGGCGGCGAGGTTCGCGTCGCCGCCTGCGAGGACGGCGACCGGGTGCGCATCGAGGTGCAGGACACCGGCACGGGCCGCCGGCGCGAGGACGTGATGGCACCGGCGCCTTCGACCGGAACCGGCCTTGCCAACGCGCGCGGACGACTGGGGCTCACCTATGGCGACGCGGCTGCGCTGACGCTCACCGACAACGTCCCGCGAGGCACGATCGCCACGGTGTGCATTCCGCGCGAGATGCCCGCGGTTCGCGACGAGCACCGGCCGCCCGCGCTCGTGATGTCGACGCAGCGGGCGGCGGGCCTGTTGAACAATCTGGCGCCTGATTCGCTTTCCAGTCCACCCGAGGCGGTGCCGGTGCGCCATCGAGGCCCGCGCAAGCAATGGTCCACGCGCCATGACGGCCGCGAGATCCGCGTCGTCGACTCCTGGTTCGGCGGCGCCGAATTGTTCGTCGACGAGGCGCTGCGCGCGACATTCACGCAATGCTGGAAGCTGCCGCCCGAGGAGCCGGTGATGACCGCGTTTGCGCGCGGCAGCAGCGGCGCGCCGCTGAAGATCGACGTGGTGCTGCAGGCCTGGTCGTTTAGCATTCGCGCCGCCATTTCCGCCAACGGCAGCCGCATCGCCGGCGATGCGATTTAGGAGTTTCACGCAATGGCTCCACGACCGACCGCGATCGTCGCCGACGACGAACCGCTGCTGCGCGCGCAGCTGATCGATACGCTGGCCGCTCTGTGGCCGGAACTCGACATCGTCGGCGACGCCGGCCACGGCGAAGCCGCGGTGCAACTCGTTGCCGACAGGCGTCCGCAGATCGTCTTTCTCGACATCGAAATGCCGGGCATGAACGGGCTGCAGGCGGCGGCGCAGATCAAGGGCATGGCGCACATCGTCTTCATCACTGCCTGCAACCAGTACGCCGTCGATGCGTTCGAGCGCGGCGCGCTCGACTATGTGTTGAAGCCGGCCTCGGAGGCGCGCCTGGCCGAAACGGTCCAGCGGCTGAAGCAGCGTGTCGCGCAACCGGTACCGTCGGAAGCCGCGTTGACGCAGATGCTGGCCCAGGTGGCAGCCGCGCTCGGCCGGCCCAACGTCAACCGATTGAAATGGATCCAGGCTTCGGTCGGCAACCAGGTGCGGCTGATCCCGGTGACCGATGTGCTGTTCTTCCAATCCGATCTCAAGTACACGCGCGTGGTCAGCGCGCAGGGTGAATCGCTGATTCGCCGCGCGCTGAAGGACCTGATCGACGAACTTGATCCCGAGCAGTTCTGGCAGATTCATCGCTCGACGGTTGTCAATTCACAGGCGATCGCCCATGCGGTGCGCGAAGACGACAAGATCCTGCTCATGATCAAGGCTCATCCTGAGCGGCTGGAGGTGAGCCGCAGCTTCGCGCACCTCTTCAAGGGCATGTAATGATTCGTCCATGCCCGAGTTCAATACGCGCGACGCCGCGCAGCCTGCGTTCTGGGACGAACGCTTCGCCGCCGGCTTCACGCCGTGGGACGCGAGCGGCGTTCCGCCGGCGCTGACGCGCTCAATCGCGGAGCGCGGCGCGAGGTTCGGCCGGCGCGTGCTCGTGCCTGGCTGCGGGTCGGCATATGAGGCTGCCCTGCTCGATGCCGCCGGCTTCGAGGTTCTGGCGATCGACTACTCGGCCGCCGCCATCGCGCGCGCGCGCGGGATCCTGGCGCCTGAAGTTGCCGGGCGCGTGCTGCGACAGGCGGATTTCTTCGCGTTCGACGCTGCGCCGTTTGACTGGCTCTACGAGCGCGCCTTTCTCGCCGCGCTGCCGCCGGCACTCTGGCCGCGCTGGTCCGCCCGTCTGAACGAGCTGCTGAGGCCGCGCGGCTGCCTGGTCGGCTTCTTCTTTGTCAACGCCGTCATCCCGGAGCCGCGGCGCGGCCCGCCGTTTGCGTCAACGCGCGCCGAATTGGAGGCGCTGCTGCCGGGCTATCGCTGCGAAGAGAACGTCCCGGTGGCGCCGGAAGAGTCGCTGCCGGTCTTTGCCGGCGCAGAACACTGGATGGTGTGGCGCCGCGCGGGCCGCGCTGCCGCATAATCGCGGCTTCGCGCCCCGTCATGGCACTTCTCGACATCCTGAACGTCACCCGCCGCTTCGGCTCGATGACCGCGGTCGACGGCGTGTCGTTGTCGATCGAAGCCGGCGAGTTCTTCACCCTGCTCGGACCGTCGGGCTGCGGCAAGACCACGCTGCTGCGGATGATTGCCGGGTTTGATGCGCCGGACGGCGGCCGCATCGTGCTCGAAGGCAAGGACCTGACCGGGGTGGCGCCCGAGCAGCGCAACGTGCGCACCGTGTTCCAGAGCTATGCGTTGTTTCCGCACATGACGGTCGCGGCGAACGTCGCGTTTGCGCTGAAGATGGCGAAGACACCCGCGGCCGCGCTCGCGGCCAAGGTGGACGAGGCACTGCGCGACGTGCAGCTGGACGCGCTGGCGGCGCGCTTTCCGCACGAGTTGTCGGGCGGGCAGAAGCAGCGCGTGGCGATTGCGCGCGCGCTGGTCACCCATCCGGCGCTGATGCTGCTGGACGAGCCGTTGGCCGCGCTCGACGCCAAGCTGCGCGAGCAGATGCAGCTCGAACTGATCAACCTGCAGAAGGAGGTCGGCATCACGTTTGTCTACGTGACGCACGATCAGAGCGAGGCGCTGGCGCTATCGCACCGGATCGCGGTGATGAACAAGGGGCGCATCGAGCAGCTGGACCAGCCGTCCAAGATCTACTCGTTTCCGAAGAACCGCTTCGTCGCCGACTTCATCGGCCAGTGCAACATTCTCGAGGCGCAGGTGAAGCAGCGCGACGGTGACGTGGTCGAACTCGATCTGCCGGGCATCGGGCCGGCGCGCGCCTTGCTCGATGCCGCGCCGCCAAGCGGCGCGCGCGGTGCGCTCGCGCTGCGGCCGGAGAAAGTGGCGATCAACCCGAGTGGATATGCCAAGACGGACGGCGACAACCACCTGTCGGGCACGGTGACGGATTTCCTGTACCTCGGCGACGTGACGATCTACCGCGTCGCGCTCGCCTCGGGTCGGCAGATCCAGGCGATGCGCGCCAATTCGGCCTCGGGCCGCGCGCGCTTCTTCGAGGTCGGCGACGCGGTCGATGTGGCATGGCAGGTCGATGCCGGCCATTTCCTGGTCGACTGACGTGGCAACGGCTACCCGGGGCAAGTGGCTGGTCGGCGGGCCACCGCTCGCGTATCTGATCGTCTTCTTCGCCGTGCCCTGCCTGCTGATGCTGGTGGCGAGCGTGCGCGCGCCGGGCGAATTCGGCGGCCTGGCGCCACTTGCGAGCGACAGCGGCGAGCTCAATCTGACGCTGGGCAGCTACGGGCGCTTCTTCGCCAGCCCGATTTACCTGCAGCTATTTGCGAAGTCGCTGTGGTACGCGCTGCTCACCACGGCGCTTTGTCTGGCAATCGCCTATCCGCTGTCGATGCTGATCGCGGCGAGCAACAGGAAGTACCGCGACCTGCTGCTGCTGCTCGTGATCCTGCCGTTCTGGAGCAATTTCCTGATCCGCGTCTACGCATGGATGATCATCTTCGGCCCCGACTGGGCCTTGGCGAAAGCGGTGAATGGGGCGCTCGGGCTGTTCGCGATCGAGCCGGTCACGCTGATGTTCTCGCCGTTCGCGGTGATCGTCGTGCTGGTCTACGTACATCTGCCGTTCATGGTGCTGCCGCTGTATGCCAACCTCGAGAAGCACGATCCGGCGCTGCTCGATGCGGCGCAGGATCTCGGTGCGCGACCCTGGCAGCGGTTCTGGCACGTCACCTGGCCGCTGTCGCTGCCGGGCGTGTTCGCCGGCGCGGCGCTGGTATTCATTCCCGCTTTCGGCATCTTCGCCGTGCCCGACCTTGTCGGCGGCACCGACGGCATCATGATCGGCAACGTCGTCAAGCAGCAGTTCCTCGAGACGCGCGACTGGCCGTTCGGCTCGGTATTGTCGATCGTGCTGACGGTGGCTGCGCTGGGCATCACCGCACTCGCGGCACTTGCGGCCCGGCCGCGGCGGCGCACGGCATGAACCGGCGCATCCCCGTCTGGATGTGGGCGAGCGCGCTCGCGGCCTACCTGTTCCTGTACGCGCCGCTCGCGGTCGTGATCGTGTTCTCGTTCAATGACAGCAAGCTCAACGCGCAATGGGTGGGGTTCACCACCGCGTGGTACGTCAAGCTGTTCCATAACGAGGAAATGCTGCTGGCGGCGCGCAACTCGCTCGTGATTGCGCTGGTGACTTCGCTGGCATCCACCGTCCTGGGGACGATGGCCGGCTTCGTCATGCACCGCTACCAGACGCGGGTGCTGCCGATCCTCGTGCTGGCGCCGATCGCGATTCCCGAGATCCTGATGGGCGTGGCACTGCTGATGTTCTTCGTGATGATCAACATGACGCTCGGGCTGGTTTCGATCACCCTTGCGCACATCGCGTTCTGCATCGGCTACGTCGCCATCGTCGTGCGCGCCCGGCTCGCGGGCATGGACGAAAGCCTGGTCGAAGCGGCGCGCGACTGCGGTGCCGCGCCGCTGGCGGCGTTTCGTTACGTGACGCTGCCGCTGATCATGCCGGGCGTGATCGCGGGCGGGCTGATGGCGTTCACGCTGTCGATCGACGACTTCGTGATCACCTTCTTTACCGCCGGCGCTTCAGCCTCGACGCTGCCGCTGCAGATCTACTCGATGGTCAAGATCGCGGTCACGCCCGAGGTGAACGCGATCTCCACCCTGCTGCTGTTGCTCACGCTGATGCTGATTACCGTGGCGACCAAGATCGCGCCGGGCCTGCTGCGACTGAACCGATAATTGCCCTTTTCGAGGAGAGATGGATGAACCTGCGTTACCTGATGCAATGCGCGGTCGTGCTGCCGGCCGCATTGCTGCTGGCTGCCTGCGGCAAGCAGGAGCAGGCGGCGCCGGTCAAGGCGCAGACCAAGGCCCAGGGCCAGGCCGCTGACACGAAGCCGAGCGGTACGCTGAATCTGTACAACTGGAACGACTACATCGCGGCCGAGACGATCGTACGCTTCACGAAGGAATTCGACGCCAAGGTCACGCAGACCTACTTTTCCGACAACGACGAGATGCTGGCCAAGCTGGCGGCGGGCGCCACGGGGTACGACATCATCGTGCCGACCAGCAACGCGATGGAACTGATGATCAAGAAAGGCGATTTGCAGCCCATTGACAAGAGCAAGCTGGCGAACCTGAAGAACATCCGTCCGGAGTTCTTGAACACGCCGATTGATCCTGACAATAGGTATTCGGTGCCGTACGCCTACTCGACGACGATCATCGGCTTCAACGACAAGCAGATGAAGAAGCTCGGCATCGATCCCAAGGGCTGGGAGGCGATCTTCGATCCCAAGATTGCGTGCCGGGTGAAGGGCAGGCTCACCGTACTGGATTCACCGGACGAAGTCTTCTCCGCCGCGTTCATCTATCTTGGCCTCGATCCGAATACCGGCAGTGCGGACGACTACAAGAAAGCCGCCGACGCCATCAAGAAGGCCAAGCCGTGCTGGGCCGCGTTCAACTCATCGTCGTACATCAAGGAAATGACGGCGGGCAACATCTGGCTTGCGCTCGGCTACTCCACCGACATGTACCAGGCCGATCGCAATGCGCAGGAAGCCAAGCAGGACTTCCGGGTGATTTCGGTGCTGCCCACGCAGGGTGCCGTGCTGTCGGTCGACAACATGGTGATCCATAAGTCGGCGCCCAATGCGTCGCTGGCGCACGCATTCATCAACTTCATGCTCGACGGAAAGAACAGCTCCGAGCTGTCGAACCTGATCGGCTCGGGCAACGCCAATCAGGCGGCGTTGGAATTCATCAAGCCCGAAGTGAAGTCAAACGTCGCCGTGTTTCCGGACGCCGAAAGCCTGAAGAAGCTGCACCAGTTGCGCCTGCTGCCGTCGGAGCTGCGCCAGGTTCGTGGGCAGTTGTGGACCGAGATCAAGGTCAAGTGAGGTCATTCCGGACGCATGCGCGCCGCAATAGACTCCGCGCGTGCGAGCCGACCGCGGCTGCGCGCGACGGCGCAACGGGTGGCTAGCTGCGAGGGGTGCCGGTTGCGGCCGCCGAAAGCGCGGAAAAGTCTTCTGCGTAGCCGCGCAGCTTCTGCGCCAAAGTTGCGCGCTGTGCCGGCGTGGCGGCGTTGATGAGTTGCGCGATCAACTCGGCGTTGGAATACCGATACGTTGCCAGCGCCGCGCGGCGCTGCCCATCGCTGGGCTCGGCGAGTTGCGCAAGATATTCGCGGACGCGCCGCGCGGCCTCGGTGACCGACGGTTTGTCCTCTTGCATTCGCTGCAGCAGTTGCACCAGCTCGCGCTGACGACGATCGCGTTCGTCCATCCACCAGGTTTCACCTGTTGGGCGCGCCGCGAGTGCAGCGCGCATGATCTGCGCCTGCTCGTCATTGACGGAGCCGAACCATGATTCCGCGCGTTCGGTGTAGCGCCTGAAGCGCTCTTCCGTTGACTCCCGCGCGCCGGCCAGGCGGACGAGTTCGCGGCGCGCCTTGGACGATTCCTTGGCGAGCTTGCTGGCACAGCGCTCGATCTGCGCTGGCGTGAGCGTCAGCGCCAGCGCTGCGAGGTCCGGCGCCGCCTGATCGCCGATTGCCGCGAGCGCGGCATTCATCTGCTGCTGCAGCGCTGCGATCTCGTCCGTCTTCACCTGACCGTCCAGCTTGCGCTGCGCCTCGGCCAGCAGTTGCGCGTAGCCGGCGAGCTGCGTACTGCGGTGCCAGTTGAGGAGACCGCGCAGGCGCTCGCGTGCCAGATCTTCCTGCTTGTCGTCGAGGTCGAAGTAGCTGTCGAGCGAATACAGCACAAGCGAGTCGGCGTTGTTGTAGCCGAGCTTGAGCGACGAGCACGCGGCGGCCAGCAGCGTGACACTGAGCAGGACGAAGCGGCGCGCGTGCGCGGCGAGTCCGCCGTGCCTGGCGACCGCGTCTCGGGTGTTACGATCGATTTCGCTCGTTTCCATAACCGCCGTTCATCTTCCGTTGCGCACGATGAACATCGTCATCCTGGCCGCTGGCCAGGGCAAGCGCATGCGCTCCGCGCTGCCCAAGGTGCTGCATCCGGTCGCTGGGCGACCGATGCTAGCGCACGTGATAGCGACGGCCCGGGCCGTGGCCCAGGCGCGCGGCGTGTCTGCGAACACCATCGCCGTGATCGGTCACGGGGCCGATCAGGTTCGCAATGCCTTCTCTGAGCGCGACGAGGTGCGTTTTGTCTTGCAGGAGCCGCAGTTGGGCACCGGGCATGCGGTGCAGCAGGCGGCGCCGCTTCTGGATGAGTCGGCGCCGACACTGGTGCTGTATGGCGATGTGCCGCTGGTTCGGGTTGAGACGCTCGTCCGGCTGATCGACGGCGCGGCGGGTGAGGTGAGCGTATTGACGGTGGAGCTGGCGGAGCCGACCGGATATGGCCGCATCGTGCGCGACGGGCGCGGCAGCGTGCTCAAGATCGTGGAGCAGAAGGACGCGAACGATCGGGAGCGCGCGATCCGCGAAGTCAACACCGGCATCCTGGTTGCACCGACCGCGCGGCTTAAGCCTTGGCTCACGCGTCTCGCCAACGACAACGCGCAGGGGGAGTACTACCTGACCGATGTGATTGCGATGGCGGTACGTGATGGCGCGCGCGTGTCCGCGGTCGCGGCGCAGGACGCCGACGAAACGCTCGGCGTCAACAGCAAGTCACAGCTCGCCCTCGTCGAGCGCATCGCGCAACGTCGCGTGGCCGAGCAGTTGATGGAAGCGGGCGCCACACTCGCCGACCCGGCGCGCATCGACGTGCGTGGCGAGGTGACGGTCGGAGCCGACGTTTCCATCGACGTCGGCTGCATCTTCGAGGGGCGCGTGCAACTGGCCGATGGAGCGCGCATCGGCCCGTATTGCGTGCTGCGCGACGTGACGATCGGCGCGCGCACTCAGCTGATCGCCTTTTCATACCTCGAAAGTACGACCGTGGGTGCCGATGCTCGCATTGGGCCTTATTCGCGCACGCGCCCCGGCGCTGCGCTCGAGGACGAGGTGCACATCGGCAACTTCGTCGAGATCAAGGCGAGCCGGATGGGACGCGGCGCAAAGGCGAATCACCTTGCCTATGTCGGCGATGCCGAGGTCGGCGCGCGAACCAACATCGGCGCCGGCACCATCACCGCGAACTACGACGGCGTCAACAAGCACAAGACCGAGATCGGTGTCGATGTGCAGATCGGCAGCAACGCGGTGCTGGTGGCGCCCGTGAAAGTCGGCGACGGGGCGACCATTGGTGCCGGCTCCGTCGTCTCGCGAGAGGCACCCGCCGGGAAGCTCACCGTCGCGCGCGCCCAGCAGGTGACGATCGACGGCTGGAAACGACCGCTGAAGAAGAAGTCGACCTGAGGCGCCCGTCAAGTCGCCTCGATCACCGCTTCAGAGCGGAATCTTGGGCGCAAACTTGCTCCGCCTGACACTGAAGAAGCTGCGCACGTTGCGTACGTTTGCTTGCGCGGTCAGCACGCGATGCGCGAAGTCGTGGTAGGCGGACATGTCGCGCACATGGACGACGAGGATGAAGTCCGGGCCCGACGAGACCCGATAGCACTGCTGCACTTCCGTATCGTGCGCGACCCGGGCTTCAAACCCGGCAAGGACTTCGGCCGTCTGCTGATCGAGGCTCACCTCAAGGATTGCCGTCAGACCGTAGCCGAGTGCTTCGGCTGACAAGACGGCGATGCGGCGTTCGATCACGCCGGTCTCCACGAGGCGCTTGACTCGTCGCAGGCAGGTTGCAGCTGAGACGTGGGCGCGCCGGGCCAATGCGAGATTGGTGAGCGAACAGTCATCCTGAAGCAGGTCGAGCAGCCGTCGATCGGTTGCGTCGAGGACGGGCGGCAGTTTTCCCGGCATTTTTCGTCAATTGTCTGGCTTCAGCGGTGAATTATTGCACACTGACACTGCATCAAAATATTGTTTCATTCCAGGAGGAAATAGGAAAGCAATCGCCACGTTGGAGCCAGTAGCATCGGCCAGCGAATGAGCGGACCGGGAGGACTTGATGTGCGGGATCGTCGGTGCGGTGGCGCAACGGAACATCGTTCCAGTGCTGATTGAAGGCTTGCGGCGCCTCGAGTATCGGGGCTACGACTCATGCGGTGTCGCGGTCCATGCCGACGGCGAACTCCGGCGCGCGCGCAGCGTTTCGCGCGTCGCCGAGCTGGACGCCCAGGCGGCCTCGCTACCGGGCTTCACCGGCATCGCGCACACGCGCTGGGCCACGCACGGCGCGCCGACGACGCACAACGCGCATCCGCACTTTTCCTGCGGCGCGGGCAAGTCAGCGCGCAGCGCCCGCGTTGCGCTGGTCCACAACGGCATCATCGAAAACCATGAGGAACTGCGCGCCAAGCTGCAGGCGGCCGGCTATGTGTTTGAAAGCCAGACCGATACCGAAGTAATCGCGCATCTGGTCGACCAGCTCTACGAAGGGGACCTCTTCGACGCCGTGCAGCGCGCCGTGCGGCAACTGCGTGGCGCCTACGCGATCGCCGTGTTCTGCCGCGACGAGCCGCATCGCGTGGTGGGTGCGCGGGCCGGCTCGCCGCTGGTGGTTGGCATCGGCAAGGAGGAGAACTTTCTCGCGTCGGATGCGATGGCGCTCGCCGGCACCACGGACCAGATCATCTACCTCGAAGAGGGTGACGTCGTTGATCTGCAGCTGACGCGGGTCTGGATCGTCGACAGCGCGGGCCGTGCTGCGCAGCGTCCGGTGCGCACGGTGGCCGCGTTCTCGAACGCGGTCGAGCTCGGGCCGTACCGCCACTTCATGCAGAAGGAGATTTTCGAGCAGCCGCGTGCGATCGGCGACACGCTTGAAAACGTCAACGAGCTCGGTCCGGATCTGTTTGGCGCAGGCGCGGCGGATGTGTTCGCGCGCATCGACAGCGTCCTGATCCTCGCCTGTGGCACGAGCTACTACGCCGGCTGCGTGGCGCGCCACTGGCTCGAAGCGATCGCGCAGGTGCCGGTGACGGTCGAGATCGCGAGCGAATACCGTTATCGGAGTTCGGTACCGAACCCGAACTCGCTGGTGGTCGTGATCTCCCAGTCCGGCGAGACGGCCGACACGCTGGCGGCGCTGAAACATGCCAAGTCGCTCGGCATGCACCGCACGCTCGCGATCTGCAACGTCGCGACCAGCGCGATGGTGCGCGAGACCGCGCTGCAGTTCCTGACCCGCGCCGGGGTGGAGATCGGCGTGGCCTCGACCAAGGCGTTCACGACCCAGCTCGTGGCGCTGTACCTGCTTGCCAACGCGATTGCCAGGAAGCAGGACAAGCTGACGCCCGCGCGCGAGCATGCGGCACTGAAGCGGCTGCGCCATCTGCCATCCGCCGTGCAAAGCGTGCTGGCACAGGAGCCGCACATCATCGCGATCAGCGAAATCTTCGCGCGCAAGGAGAACGCATTGTTTCTCGGGCGCGGACTGCACTATCCCATTGCACTGGAAGGCGCCCTGAAGCTCAAGGAGATCAGCTACATCCACGCCGAGGCGTATCCGGCCGGCGAACTGAAGCACGGTCCGCTTGCGCTCGTCACTGACGCGATGCCGGTGGTGACGGTCGCGCCAAACGACGCGCTTCTGGAAAAACTGAAGAGCAACATGCAGGAAGTGCGGGCGCGGGGTGGGCAGCTTTTTGTCTTCGCCGATAGCGACACGCATATCGATTCGAGCGAAGGCGTGCAGGTGATCCGCCTGCCCGAGCACTATGGTGACCTGTCACCGATTCTGCACGTCGTGCCGCTGCAGTTGCTCGCGTATCACACCGCCGTCGCGCGCGGCACGGATGTGGACAAGCCCAGAAACCTGGCAAAGTCCGTGACCGTGGAGTGAGCCAAGCAAAGGGGGATCGCAACCGTTCAGGTTTCGGGGTTTGCGGCGCAGCCGCCGGCCGGAAGCACGAACCCGGAACTGCGGCGCTGCGGGCGACGGCGCAGTGACTACGCCGCCTCCAGCGCCTGGGCTTTCTTGAGCGCGGCCCGCGCCGCGATCCGGTTCATGCGCAATCGCGTCACCTCAAGGACGGCGTCCATTCCTTCGTCCGCCGACAGGCGCGCGAGCGCGGCCAGCTTGTTCGCTGGCAGGGGCGGGCTCAGATAGTAGCCTTGCACCTTCTCGCATCCTGCGGTGCGCAGGAATGCGAGCTGCTCGGCCGTCTCGACGCCTTCGGCGACGACTTCCTTGCGCAGCGTGTGCGCCATGTTGATGATGGCCGCCGCGATCGTCGCCGCGTCCTTGTCGGTGGTGACGTTGACCATGAAGGACTTGTCGAGCTTCAGGATCGACGCCGGCAGCGTCTTCAGATACGTGAATGACGAGTAGCCGGTGCCGAAGTCGTCGATCGCGACGCGCGCCGCGGCCCGCTCCAGCGCCCGCAGCGCAGTGATCGCTGCTTCGCCGCCGTCGATGATCAGCGATTCGGTCACCTCGATCTCGAGGCTGTCCGGCTCCATGTGGGTGGCGGCCATCGTGTAGTAAACCGAAGGCACGAACTCCGGCTGCCGCAGCTGCCGATTCGACACGTTGACCGCAACGCGCGGAATCCGGACGCCCTCCTGGATCCAGCGGCCGTGCTGCATGCAGGCCTCGCGCAGGACCCACGTGCCAAGCTGTTCGATCAGGCCCGTCTCTTCGGCCAGCTCGATGAACGTGCTTGGTGCTAGCAGCCCGCGCACCGGATGGCGCCAGCGAAGCAGCGCCTCGGCGGCACAGATGCGGCCGGTGCGCAGATCGAACTGCGGTTGATAGAACAGGACAAACTGGTTGTTCTCGATTCCCTGCCGCAGCTCACGGTCGAGCGTGACGCGCCGGGTCATCTCGACATTCATCGTCTGCTCGAAGAATGCATAGCGGCTGCGGCCGTTCTCCTTGGCGCGATACATCGCGGTGTCGGCCTTCTTGACCAGCTCGGCGCCGACGTTGCCGTCGTCGGGATAGATGGCGATGCCGACGCTGGCGCCGGCGTAGACGCGGTGGCCTTCGACGTCGAACGGCTTGGCCATCGCCTTGACCAGCTTGCGCGCAACGTGCGCGGCGTCCTTGGCCGAGCTGAGCCCGTTCAGGATCACGGTGAATTCGTCCCCGCCATGGCGTCCGACCTGATCGCCGTCGCGCACGCTGGCGCGAATGCGCTCGGACGCGCGCTTGAGCAGCGTGTCGCCCGCCGAGTGGCCCAGGGTGTCGTTGGTTTCCTTGAAGCGGTCCAGATCAATGAACAGCACCGCGGCGCGGGTGGCACTCGCCTGCGCCTGCAGCAACTCGTGATCGAGAATCGTCAGCAGGTGCTGGCGGTTGGGCAATCCGGTGAGCCCATCCAGATGCGCCATCACGTGCAGGCGCCGGTCCCGCTCCGCGGTGGAAAGCGCGACGGCGAGACGATCGGCAATGTCGCGGATCAGTGCGCGGCGCTGGTTCGACAGCGCGATGCCTTCGGAATGGCCCAGGACGAGCAGACCCCAGACGCGCCGACTGCGCACGATCGGCTGCACCATGAATACGCTTGCCGCGGCCGGGCGCAGCACCGGCAGGTAGCCGTTTGGAAGCAACGGGCGCTCCTGCCAGTCCCAGACGGCGGCCGGACCGCTGAACAGCTTGGGATCGGGATTCCAGGTGATTGCCGTGGTCGGCGCGAGATCCGTGCCGGAGGCATCAAATGAGTAGATGCGCAGCTGTCCGTGGCTGCCCGGCTCGGCCACGCCGATGCTCACGAGCTTCGCGCCCGTGATGTCTCTCAGTGCCTCGAGGGCGAACTTGCAGACCTTGCCGATGTCGGGCGAGACGAGAATGGTCTTGTCGATCTCGGAAAACGTGTGCATGGTGCGAAAGTACAGGCCGAGCCGCTCGGCCATCGAATTGAAGGCCTGCGCGACGCGTCCGAATTCGTCCGGTGTCGACGCGTTGATGCGCACGGAAAAATCACGTTCGGCAATCGCCAGGGCTCCGAGGAGGATTCGTTCGAGCGGCACGAGGATGCGCCGCATCTGGCTGAGGCTGAACAGCAGCGCAAGCACAACGGAGAGCCCGGCGACCACCATCATGTGCAGGCGAAAGGATTTGCCGGCCTGCGCGGATGCCTGCTCCGAGCGCAGCGCGGTCACGGTCCAATCGCCGCCGGCGAACAGACCGCGCAGCGGCAGCGCGACGGAAAGCGCCCGCATCGACTGGCCATCGTGCGTGACGCGTGTGAGGCTTGCGGCCTGACCCGGCACCGCATCGGCCTTGTTCACCATCGCCTTCAGGGCCGCATTCGAGCAATGCAAAGCCACCCCCTTGTCTGAAGTCACGCAGAAATCAGCAAGAGTCGCGCTGGCGTCGGCATCTGCCCAAAGCAGGTCTGCATCGACCGCGGCGACCACCGCGGCTGACTGGGCGCTGCCCGCGATGCGATGCATCAGCAGAATGTCGGTCGACGCCGGCCCGCCGTCAACCACAACGCTTGGCCGCACCGTGTCGCTTTCGCCGAAGACGCCGCGCACGGTCTCTGCACCGGGCCACGTTCCCCGTGCCCGCACGATGCGCCCGTCCCGGTCCAGGATTGCGACCGCGCGGATCTCACGGCTGATTTCGCTCGGCGCCGGCCAGCGGTACACGGCATCCGTGGCAAAAGATCGTTCAAATGCTTTCAACTCGGCATCGATGCGGCGCAGCGGTTCAAGCGAAAGCGCACCGTAGGCATGCGCTGCGCGCGCGAGATCCGCCTGATCGGTCTCGCGCAGGTAGTCCCCCATGCGCAGGAGCAGCGATACCCCGAGGATCGTCACCGGAACGAGAGCCGCCAGCAGGAAGAGCAGCAACAGCCGGCGACCGACATGACTGTGCACGAACAGCAGCCTCAGGTAGGAGATCCGCTGCTCCTGGTTCTGCGTCGTTGCCGGTATCGGGGTCAGGTTGCTCATTCGTTGCGGCGCGGATGCGCGATCGCCGGCCCGCTCGGTGCATTGCGTTTCGAAGCGAACACCAGCCTAGCGGTGCAACACGATCACCGGAAGAGCAATGGGGCGCTGTCCGTCCGCGTGGCTCTGCCGTTCCTCAGGCGCGACTCATCTGTCCGCATGAGGGAATTTTCAAAGCAGACCCGGCGGTACGGGTCTCGCGGCGCGAATTCAGCGGAGCCGAAGAGCGGATGACAGATCGATCGCGACCGTGTGCCTCGGGGCAACGATGGCCCATGCCCTGATCGCCGGCGGCCCGCAATCGCGGGCGGTCTTCCAAGCACGCCGCAGTGCGTTGCGCGGTGCGTCTTCAGGACTTGCTGCTCGACGGCTCCGAGGACTTGCGCTTCAGGCCCAGGGCATTGCGCAATGATCCCAGCAGGCCAGCAGGCTTTTCCCGTTGATCGGCAGGCGGGGAACTGGCGGGGGCGTCGACGCTCTTTGCGTCCGACGGCTCGCTGCGCGCACGGGCGCCACCGAGCAGGCCGAGCGCCGAGCAGGCATTGACAAAATTGCAGGCCGTTTCCAGGCGAACGCCGGCGCGCTCCGCCAGTTCGGGGACCGTCAAGGCCTCAGCCTTGAGCAGCGAGGCCATGCGCACGTCTGCGCGGTAGTGCGGCAGCCGGCTGAAGTCGGGAAACTTGCGCAGTCGGTAAGGCTTGGTGACGTTCAGTTCCGGCCGCAGTTCGCCATTGGAGCCGGCGAGGCAATGAATCCACTCGAGCTTGGGCAGCGGCTCAAAATTGCGCTTGCGACTGAGCACTTGCGCCTGCTCCGCCTCGTTGAGGTTGAGCAGCTTGACCGGCTCGTTCTTGCGAATCAGGTCGGCGAGTTCGGAGGAACTGAGTCGCGTTGTGAAACCGTGGTTGGGCAGCGCCGAGAAGATCTTCGTGTCGCGCACGCTCAGGACCGTAACCGCGCTCGTCGCGTCCTGCAGTACCCAGCGCACCGCCGTGCGCATCGAGGTACGGATGCCGCGCTCGGCGGACAAGTCGGCGCCCGCCCCTGCCGGCGGAAGCGTTGTCGTGGCGCCCATGCCGCCCTGTCGCTTCTCGAGTTCCGCCTGGGCCTTGTGCAGCACTTCAATCGTGCGCGCGCTGTTCAGCGGACGGGGAATGACACAGAAGGCGTTCTCCGGTAGCGCTCCCGAATCCTCGAATACGATGTACAGGGCCGAAGTGCGGGCGGCTCCGGTGCGGTTCAATTCCTCGAGCGAGGCAGCGTCGAGGATCACGACGTCGCTCGTCGTCGCGTCGGTCACCCGCCAATGGTTGCCGAGCAGGGGTAACAGCAGGCGCAGCATTGATCGTGCTGCGGCTTCCGAGTTCTTGGTTACTCCGTGAAACGCTACCGTGAAGGCATTCATGCCGCGTTTCCTTTGCGCGTCACGCCGTCGTCAGTCCGGTCGCAGCCGTGATGCCCGGCACCGTGACCGCGCCGGCGAGCTCCTTCGGCGTAACGGTCTTCGGCCCGGTCTCGAGCGGCGCGGCGCCGCTCATGCGGCGGCGCGTTTCCGCGATGACGGCGTCGATGCCGCCAGTATCCGAGCACTGCGCCAGCACCACAAGCCGATCGGAAGGCAACGGCGGGCTGAGCAGATAGCCTTGGACTTTTTCGCAACCGGCGTTGCGCAGGAACTCAAGCTGCTCAATGGTCTCCACGCCTTCCGCGACGACTTCCTTGCGCAATGTGTGCGCCATGTTGATGATGGCAGCGGCGATCGTCGCCGCGTCCTTGTCGGTGGCGATATCGGCGACGAACGACTTGTCGAGCTTCAGGATCGATGCGGGCAGGGTCTTCAGATAGGTGAATGACGAATACCCCGTGCCAAAGTCGTCAATGGCAACCATCACGCCGGCGCGCTCGAGCATACGCAGGGCCGAGATGGCGATTTCGCCGCCATCCAGGATCAGCGATTCCGTCACTTCGACTTCCAGGCTGTTGGGCGCCATATTCGTCGCCAGCATGGTGTAGTCAACGGTCGGAACAAACTCCGGCTGCCGCAGCTGTCGGCTCGACACGTTGACCGCTACGCGCGGAATGTTCACACCTTCGGCACGCCAGCGTCCGTGCTGCAGGCAGGCCTCGCGCATCACCCATACGCCGAGCTTTTCGATCAGGCCGTTATCCTCGCACAATTCGATGAAGTGGCCCGGCGTCAGTATGCCGCGGGTCGGATGCCGCCAGCGCAACAAGGCCTCGGCGCTGCAGACGCGTCCCGTGCGCAGGTCGATCTGCGGCTGGTAGAAGAGAGTGAACTCGTTGCGCTCAAGCGCCTGGCGCAGTTCGCGGTCGAGCGTGACGCGCCGGTTCATTTCCACGTTCATGCTCTGTTTGAAAAAGGCGAAGCGGCCGCGGCCCTCTTCCTTCGCCTGATACATGGCCGTGTCCGCCTTCTTCAGTAGGTCGCTGGCGTCATGACCGTCGTCCGGGAAGAAGGAAATACCGACGCTGGCGCCCGCATAAACATGGTGTCCTTCGACCTCGAACGGCTTGGCGAGCGCCTTGACGAGCTTGCGCGCGACGACGCCGGCATCGGCCGCGGCGCCGACGTCGCTCAGCACCACCACGAACTCGTCTCCGCCATGTCGACCGACCTGATCAGCGTCGCGCACGGTTTCGCGGATGCGCTCGGAAACGCGCTTGAGCAGGGTGTCGCCGGCCGCGTGGCCGAGTGTGTCGTTGGTCTCCTTGAAGCGATCCAGATCGATGAAAAGCACGCCGACGCGCTTCTTGCTGGCGCCGGCTTCCACGAGTTCCTGATCGAGAATGGTCAGCAGCCGCTGGCGATTCGGCAATCCGGTCAGGCCGTCGAGGTGGGCGAGCACGTGCAGGCGCCGGTCGCGCTCGGCGGTTGACAGCGCCACCGCAAGGCGGTCCGCGATGTCCCGCACCAGCGAGCGGCGGTGACTCGGGAAACTGCCCGGATCGCGCTGGCCGAGCACGATCAAGCCCCAGATCCGCTGATTGCGCGCGATCGGCTGCACGAAGATCTTCATTTCGGCGCCGGGCTTGATCGTCTGCAGATAGCCGTTCGGCAGCGGTGGCTTGTCCGTCCACGTTGCGGACGTCTGGCGATCGGCAAAAAGTTGCGGGTCCGGATTCCAGGCGATCTCGCGCGCCGGCGCGAGCTCGTTGCCCGCGCCTTCGCAGAAGTAGATGCGCAGCTGGGACGGTTTTCCCGGTTCGGATACGCCCAGGCTGACGTACTCGGCGCCGGTGATTTCCTTCAGCGTGTCGATCGCCAGCTTGGCGATCTTGCCGGTGTCCGGCGAGGTGAGAATCGTCTTGTCGATTTCGGAGAAGGTGTGCAGCGCACGAAAGTGCACGCCCAGGCGCTCTGCCATGGCGTTGAACGCCGTTGCGACGCGCCCGAACTCGTCGTGCGCGCTGACCTTGATGCGGACGGAGAAATCGCGGTCGGCAACGCTGCGTGCGCCGGCGAGCAGCCTCTCCAGCGGCACCAGAATGCTGCGCAGCTGGCGCACGCTCAGGAGCAGCGCAATCACGGCCGCCAGCGCGGCGGCCAGGATCGCGAAAATGCGGAACGAGCGCGTCGCATGGTGCGCGAGTTGTTCGGATCGGATCGCAGTCACGACCCAGGGCGGGCCATCGAAGAGCTGCTCGATGTTCAACGCACTGGACATGGCGACCATTGGTTCGCCTTTGCGCATCCAGCGTACTTCGCGTGTTCCATCGTCATTGCGCAGGCCGAAAATCGGTGCGGTGTTGGTCGCGGCTGGATCGGTGCAGTAAAGATAAAGCCCTTCCTTCGTCGCGATGCAAAAGTCGGTGAACATCGATACCAGCGCCGCGCCACCCCAGAGGAAGTTGGCGTCGACGCTGGCCACCGCCAGTTGCTCGCGACTGTCCTGGATGACGCGCCGTGCGACCAGGAGCTCGACGCCGTTTTCACTCTTGATGCTGGCGACACGCGCCTTGCCCGACCCCGTCGTCTCCGCCAGGGCTTTCAGCGCCGCAGCGTCGGGAACCTGGCCACGTGCGGAGACGACCGATCCGCTGCGATCGAGGATCGCCAGCCCCTTGAACTCGCGTTCGACCTGCTTGCCCGATGCGGGGACACTGAGCGTCTGCGCGCCGCCACGAAACTCGGCACTGCGCAGCAGGTCGTCGATCCGTGCCAGACGCTCGAGCACGACCGCTCCGTAGGCCTGAACGGCCTGTGCAATCTCGGCGTCCTGCGATGTCTTCAGGACCTCGCCGACCCGCACAAAGAGGGCGAATCCCATGACCGACACCGGGAACAGTGCGGCGAGAAGAAACATCGACAAAAGCCGCCGGCCGACGTGGCTTTGTATGAACAGGAGCTTGAGCTTGAAGATCCCGGTTCGCTGCTTCTGTTCCACACGCTCTTGCCGGGCGTGTTGCATGCGCCCCTCCCAGGTACTCGTGAGCTTCAACGGCACCGTAGCGGTTCGAATCAGTGAAGACTCGCCAATGCCAAGTATTCGACAGCCTGGCCGTGCGGACCAATGTAGCGCGTCTGCCGCAGGGCGCCGTCGGCCGGATGCCTGTCATCCGTTTTCATGAGGAGCCTCCCGGCTGCGGCGCGTCCTGAAGCGCCTCGGTAGGTGACGCTCACTTCGGTGGGAAGAAAAAGACCTCCGGCGCGGTGGTGTCCACCCGCACGTGAATCCAGCGGATGCGCGGGCTGCCGAAGGTCTGAACGCGCGTCAGATTTCGCACCGGCTTACCGTCGGCGGGCTGCGCGAAGGGCTGGTCGATGATCAGCGCATGGAAGTCGCCATGCGCCAGCACGACCGGCCGGCCGAATTCGGCCGCGTGCTCGCGCAGGCGCTGCAGCAGTGGCTCAAAAGGGGCGCCGCTCATCGTGCGATGCCGGCAGCTCGAAGCGGGAATTGCCCTGCATCAGCAGGAACACGCCGATGGCATCCGTCGCGCGCGCACTTTCGAAGGCCCGGTCGACCCAGTGCGGCGCCGCCGCGCTGCGCCGCTCGACCGCACGAATGCGGTCGGCGCGCGGCCGTGTGCGCGTATCGGTCGCGTCGAAGCCGACCCAGGGCTCGAGATCGTTGTCGCTGCCGACGCGATGCAGCGTTGCGAACACCGCGCGCTCGCGCACGAACGGCGCGTTCTCTCGCGGTCTGGCATGTCTCCGATCGGCGCGAACGAAGATCCGGCGCGCGATTGGCCGCTCGGCGGGGCGTCGCGCAGGCGACCATCGTCGCCCATGCGCCCGCAACGAGCAGGCGCAGTGACCAAATCAGAACCGCCGGCATGCCGCTTTCAATGCGCGGCAATCGTGCCAGCGATGAAATCGAGCCCGCCCGGAAGTTCCGACGGCACCGGCAGCAGCTGGCATGCGATCGCCGCAAGGGGCGCCCGCAGTGCCGCGAGCAGCGGTGGCACGTCGTTGGCGACATCGCCGCCGCCGGCCCAGAACACCGGCGCAATATCGATCCGCCTGCCGCCCGCGTTCACGGCGACACCGATCGACTGTCCCCGTGTCGGCGGCTGGAATTCGAGAAACGCCGGCAGCACAAGCGCCTCCGGCAGTCGCGCGGCCACGCGATCGGCCAGATCGCCAAGCGTCAGTGACCAACGCGCGTCACGCGCGCCAAGCGGAAGCCGGATCACGGCTTGACGCGAAACGGAGCCCATGCCCGCATTGTCGACTTGAAATGACGGGCTGCGTGCCCAACTGCGCGCCATGGGGGATCGTCCGTTGTTCGTCGCCGCCGACGGCGAGCGTGCCGCGCGCTCAGAGGCGTTGTCGGCAGACTCAGCGCTGCTGGACGCGTATTCGCGCACGATTGTCTCGGTAGTCGAGCGCGTCGGTCCTGCCGTCGGCTTTGTGTCGGTGCGCAAGCGCGGGCGCGTGCGCGAGCAGCGCGGCACGGGATCCGGATTCACTTTCACGCCCGACGGCTACTTGCTCACCAACAGTCATGTCGTTCATGGCGCGAGCGAGGTGCGCGTCGCCTTTGCCGACGGGCGCGAATTCGATGCCGATCTGATCGGCGACGATCCCGATACCGATCTGGCCGTCATCCGGGTCGGCGGCCACGATCTGCCGGTGGTCACACTCGGGCATTCACGCGCGCTGCGCGTGGGACAGATCGCCGTGGCGATCGGCAATCCGCTCGGCTTTCAGAACACGGTGACTTCGGGCGTGATCTCTGCACTGGGGCGCTCCTTGCGTTCGCAGAATGGACGCCTGATGGACGACGTGATTCAGACCGACGCGGCGCTCAATCCCGGCAACTCGGGTGGGCCACTGTGCAACGCTCTGGGCGAGGTGATCGGGGTGAACACGGCGATCATTCCTGGCGCGCAGGCGATCTGTTTCGCGACCGGCATCGACACCGCGCGCTGGGTCGTCGGACAACTCTTTGCGCATGGTCGCGTCCGGCGCGCATTCATCGGCGTGAGCGGCGCGACGACCCCGCTGCCGCGCGTCTTGCAGCGTGCACTGGCGCTCGACCAGACGAGCAGCGTGCGCGTGCAGGAGGTCCAGCGCGGCAGCCCGGCGCACGTAGCCGGGCTGGAGGAAGGCGATCTCGTGGTCGGACTCGACGGCGTCAACGTCACTGGCATCGATGATCTGCAGCGCCTGCTCGACGCCTCGCGCATCAGCAAGGTCAGTGTGCTTCGTATCGTGCGTCGCAATCGGTTGCTGCACCTGACGGTGACGCCGCGCGACGGCAGTTCGTAACTTGTGCGTTGCCTTAGACTGGCTGGCCCTGCCCCAACATCGCGAGTTGTCATGACCGTCAACCACCAGATTCGCCTGGCCGCGCGACCGGTCGGCATGCCCAAGCGCAGCGACTGGAGTTTCACGGAGGAACCGGTAAAGCAAGCGGGGGCGAACGAAGTCCTGGTCAAGGTGCTGTACCTGTCGCTGGACCCGGCAATGCGCGGCTGGATGAATGAAGGACGGTCATACATCCCTCCGGTTGAACTTGGCGCCGTGATGCGCGCGGGCGCGGCCGGCAAAGTGATCGCGTCCAATCACTCGGGCTTCGTCGTGGGCGACTACGTGACCGGTGGTTTCGGCGTACAGGAATACGCACTTTCCAACGGCAAGGACCTGATCAAGGTCGACCCGCGCGTGGCGCCGTTGCCGGTTTTTCTCGGCACGCTCGGCATGCCCGGTATGACCGCCTACTTCGGGCTGCTGGACATCGGGCAACCCAAGGAGGGCGAGACCGTGGTCGTTTCCGGTGCCGCAGGTGCGGTGGGAACCGTGGTCGGGCAGATCGCGAAGATCAAGGGTTGCCGCGTGGTCGGCATCGCGGGCGGGCAGGACAAGTGCCGCTGGATCGTCGACGACCTCGGCTTCGATGCGGCGATCGACTACAAGCATGAAGATGTCGCCGCGATGCTGAAGCAGCATTGCCCGAAGGGTGTGGACGTGTACTTCGACAACGTCGGCGGCGAGATCCTCGACCTGGTGCTGGCGCGGCTGGCGCGCAATGCGCGCATCGTGATCTGCGGTGCAATCTCGCAGTACAACAACACCTCGCCCGTACAGGGCCCGCGCAACTACCTGGCGCTGCTGGTCAATCGCGCGATGATGAAAGGCATGGTCGTGTTCGATTATGCTGACCGCTACCACCTTGCCGCGCGCGAGATGGCGGGCTGGATGGCGCAGGGCGCGCTCAAGGCGCGCACCGATCTGCGCGAAGGTCTGGAAAATTTTCCCGAGGCCCTGCTTCAGCTCTTCCGGGGCGAGAACACCGGCAAGCTGGTGCTCAAGATCGCCGACGATGCGTAGGCGCGCCTAACCGGCCGCGAAACTGCGTTGGTTCACGAGGCGCGCGGCAGCTTGAGCGCTGCACGCGACCTCGCCGATCGCGGCGCCAAGCGCGATCGTCGGCAGCGGGCACGCGATGCGCTCGACGGTAACGGTCAGGTGGCCGGCGCCGGCCGCGGCAGCGAGCGCGACGGTGCGCTCGTCGCGCTTGACGAACGTCACGGCGAGCGCCTGAATCTGCTCGCGAATAGCCCATGCGCCCCCGGTCAAGAGCAGCGCGACTGCGGACGCGCGCTTGAGCCTGCACTCAGACAGCGCAGTTGTGTCGATATGAGGATTTGTTCCGTAGAACCATTGCAACTGAAACGACAATTGCGCCTCACGCAGTGGGGGCGCCATGCCGTTCGAAGCAGAACAGACGATCGAATTGCTCGACCAGGCCGCGATCACAGCGGAGCAGATCTTCGACCTGGCCGTGCTGCAGCGCGCCGAACTGGGGCTCGCGTACGCCGGCGCGGTCACGCCACCGCAGGCCTGGCAGCTCGTGCGCCAGGGTGAGGTCGCACTGATCGATGTGCGGACCGCAGCCGAGTTCAAGTTCGTCGGGTGTGTGCGGGCGTCGGTCAACATCGAATGGCGTGGCAACGACATGCTGCCGCGCGCGGCGTTCCTGACCTCGTTGCGCAAGCTCGCGCGCCGCGACGCGCCGTTGCTCTTCTTGTGCCGCAGCGCCGTGCGCTCGCATGCCGCCGCAACGGCGGCGGCCGACGCGGGCTTTACGCGCGTTTACAACGTACTCGAGGGATTCGAAGGTCGGATCGATGCCTCGCAGCAGCGCGGCAACATCAACGGCTGGCGGCGCGCCGGATTGCCGTGGGTGCAGGACTGAGCGTGTCTTCCGTCGGAATCGCGACGCCCCCGCTGATGCCGACTGGGCGCCGCGCCTGACGCCGCCACTGCACCGGCATCACCGAGCTTGTCGACGGGACCAGCGCGCGGCGTAAGCTCACGGCTCCGTTGCGAGGAGCCGGCCGGAATGCGCCTGATCACCGACCAGGAGGTCGCTGAACTCATCACGATGCGCGAGGCGATCGCCGCGATGGCGGCTGCGTTCGAGCAGTTCGGCAATGGCGCGGGGGCGATCGCTCCGCGCGTGCGCGCGGCCGCCGAGCACAATCAGCAGACCGCGATGATCTCGACGCTCGGTGCCGCGCTGCCCGCGAGCGGCGTGGTTGGCGCAAAGGTCTATTCCACCGTCGGCGGCCGCTTCAGCTTCGTCATCGTGCTGTTTTCCGCGCGCACCGGCGAGCCGCTGGCGACGATCGAAGCCAACGAGATCACACGCCTGCGCACCGCGGCGGCGAGCGCAGTGGCGCTGCAGCGACTGGCGCGGCGCGGCAGCCGCACGCTGGCGATCTTCGGCACCGGCGTGCAGGCGCGCGCGCACGCCGAGGCGTTCCTGCTCTCGCACGCGTTCGAGCGCGTGCTGGTGGCGGGGCGCGCCGGCGCGCCCGAATTTGCCGACTGGATCGTGACCGAATTCGGCGTGCCGGCGCAGGCGGTCGATGCCGCGCAGGCCGCGCGCGAGGCCGACGTGCTCGCCACCTGCACGCGCGCGATCGAGCCGCTGTTCGAAGGCAGCCTGGTGCGGCCGGGGGCATTCATCGCCGCCGTCGGCTCGAGCAAGCCGCATGCGCGCGAACTGGACGATGCGCTGCTGTCGCGCGCGGAACTGATCGTCGTCGAATGGCTGCCGGCAGCGCAAAGCGAAGCGGGCGAATTCGTGCGCGCCGGCATCGGCGTCATCGACGAAGCGGTGAGGCAGGGCCGCGTGGTCGAACTCGGCAAGCTGCTGTCGCACGGCACGCGCTACGAGCGGCGCGCGAACGACATCGTGATCTACAAGTCGGTCGGCGTCGGTCTCGAAGACGTGGCGCTCGCACATCTCGTGTGGCAGCGCCGGCAGTGAAGGGGTTTGCGATGCGAACGCTGACCGCGTTGTCTTGTGCGCTGCTGGTTCTGCCGGTGTTGGCACAGCGCGCGCCCGGCGCACCGACGCCCGGCGAGGTGCAGGCGCAGGTCGTGCCTCTCCAGGGCGAGATGACGAACAACGACGATGCGCGCCGCCGCATCGACGCCGAACTGCGGGAACTCGAACGGCGCGCCAGCGAACTGCGCGTCGAGCAGCGGCGGCTGCAGAACGACTACGTGCGGATGCAGTCCGAAATACGGCAGCAGCAGCAGGCGCGCTGATGACACGCCATGTGCGGCCGCTACGACCTCTCAGACAATCCCGCCGCGATCAAGGCGAAGTTCTCGGTGCCGCGCGTGCCCGACTTCACGGTCAATCCCGATGTGCGCCCGACGCAGGTCAATCCGATCGTGCGGCTCAATCGCGATGGCCAACGTGAATGCGCGCTCGCGCGCTGGGGACTCGTGCCGGTCTGGGCCAAGGAGCTGAAATTCGGCAACCGCTGCATCAATGCCCGCGCTGAGACGATCGATTCTGCCCCCTCATTTCGTACCGCGTATCGCAAGCGGCGCTGTCTCGTGCCGGTCAACAGCTTCTTCGAATGGAGCGGTCCCGCAGGCCACAAGATCAAATGGCGCATCGGGCTGCAGGACGAGCCGCTGTTTGCGCTCGCCGGTCTGTGGGAATGGTGGAAGGACCCCGCCGGGGTGGAAAACGCGGGCGAAAGTGTCGAGACCTACACGATCATCACTACCGACGCCAACGCCGCGCTCGCGCCGATTCACAACCGCATGCCGGTGATCGTCGCGCCGGAGCGCTACATGGCGTGGCTCGATGCAAAAGAAGACCCGCGCGCGCTGCTCGCGCCGTTCGAATCGGACCGGATTAGCCTTGCCAAGGCTTGACGCACCGGGTTCGCCGTCGTGGGCACGATGGCGATCCGGCGGCGTACTGGGGTCCCCGCGTTGCTGCCATGGCTGCCACCTGGGGCAGCGCCCAGGGAAGGCAGCCATGGCAGCTTTGCTGCGTTGCTCCGGGAGCGATCCGAGACTCGCGTCGGACTCGGCTCGCCGGTTCATTCGATGTTGACTTACTCCGGGCCGGACCAGCGCGCGTCCGAGCCCAATACCATCGCCTTGTCGGCGGTGATGGTGTTGTTCGTACCCGGCGTTCCGACCACTAGCGCGACCGAGGCACCGGGCTTGATCGCCGAGAAGAATCCAGTCAACGTCGGCGTCATGCCGGCACCCGGATAAGACAGCTTTGTCGAGGCCCCGACCGATGCCGTCACCCCGTCGAGCGTCAACGAGGTGGGGGCGGTGGCGGCGGTCACCAGACCCTCGGCGGCCACGATGGGAGTTTTTGGTGTCGGGATTCGTTCGACGCGGGTCGCCACGTTGCCACTCCCCGTCGAATATCCGCTGACGATCAGCTGATCCCCTGCACTCAGTACCGTTGCGAAATTGGTCGAGTTGAACGGACGCACGTCCTTTGCCCGGTCGGCGAAGCGGGTGCTGCTGTTGACCGTGAATACTTGCCCAAGCACCGACAGCGAAGTGGACTTGGCGTCAAACGGGGAATCCAGCGGCGCCATCAGCATCAGAGTCGCGTAGCGCTCGACGGTGACATCTGTGGCGGACAGCGTCCCGTCCTTCAAGATCGTTCCGGTCACTTCGACGATTTGACCGTTGGCCAGCTTCGGCAATGTCTTCAGACCGGAGGCATCGATCGCGACGCCGCGAACAACGAATTTGGTGCCAGTGCTATCGAGCTGCGCGACCGCACCCTCGATCTCGACCGTGCTGCCCACCGCGAAGGTCGGGGCTTCCCGCCGCTTCGTGATGTCGTCGGCGGTGATCGTCAACGGGCTGGTGGCGCCCGGAGCCTTCGTCGAACGGACCACGACGAAATCGCCGTCGGCCAGCGCGCAGTCGCTCGGGTTGCAGACCGTCGAGGTGGCAATATCAACCGTCAGACCGTTGATATTGAAGCTGATGGTCGTCGCGCTCTTGTTGTAGCCGCCGACGTAACCTGCCACGCGGTACTTGCCGGCGCTCGCCGGCTCGTGGACGAGGGTCGCGATCACGTTCGTCAAACCGTCTTTGCAGTCCGTGGTGCACTCGAGGTAACCGTAGACGACCACGTAGTCACCCTTATGCACGTCGCCAAGCGCGCTGATCGGCGTGGGGGTCGTGCTCGTGGTTCTGGCACCGGAGAACGACGTGCCACTGGTGACCTTCACGGTCTGGCCGAGAACGGTAAGGTCGCTCGAACCGACCGCGTCGACCTCGCCGCGGACCACGCTCTTGAAGCGCAGCAGCTTCGCGGTCCCGCCGCTTTCGTCGGCATCGATATCGGCCACCATGCCGACCTTCAGGTCAACGGTCGACGAGGCCGCATCGTCATTGTCGCCGTCCACCACCTGGGTCGTTGCTCCGGTCGCGTATTCCTTGCCGTTGACGATCACGCTGCCAAAACCCGTGATCACGCCACTGGTGGAGGTCACTGCCATTGGGCCGGCCGTGCCAGAGGGGCTTGCGCTGCCACCACCGCCGCATCCGACGATGACCAGGGCGCTCGCGGCGGCCGCAGCCAGGCCGATATAGGTGCGCCGGGCGAGACGGCTAAATCGTGACGTGTGTTGCGCGGACATATGGGCTCCGATGCGTGAATTGATCGACTGACCGACGGCCAACCCGGCCGCGTCACCTGGAAGGCTCACTCGCCAACGCCAGGCATCGCGGAGGATAACCAGAAACTGTGCAAACTGCACATTTACATTGTGCCCACAAAGGGCGAAGATTGCATACCACCTACGCGGTCATCCGACCGCCTAATGCGACCGTCCGACGGGTCCCGTTTGGCATGATTCAAATGTGTGATATGCACAGTTGCGGGGCCCTCCTGGCCCAGCCGATCCTGAGCTGAAACGCTGCCTCGCCGACCCGTTTGCCCGATTGCGCATGCCGCGTACGCCCACGAAATCGAAGCCGCCTGAGGTCGACCAGGCGCTGACGCAGGCGCTCGAACGCGTGATCGCGCCCCTCGCCCAGCTCTGCGTGGCGCGTGGTCTGAGTTACGCGGTGGCGGCGGAGTTGCTCAAGCGCGCCTTCGTCCATGCGGCGCGTGCGTCGCAGCCGGACGGGCACGGCAAACGGGATATCAGCCGCGTGAGCACGGCCGCCGGCCTCACCCGCCGCGAAGTCACGCGCATCACCAACGAGGCGGCGACGCCCGCGGTGCTGCGGCCGTCTCCCGCGACGCAGGTCTTCACGCGTTGGATGGGTGACCGGCGGCTGCATGACCGGCGCGGCCAGCCGCGGGCGCTCAAGCGGCAGGGCCCCGCCCCGAGTTTCGAGTCGCTGGCGCAGTCGGTCACACGCGACGTGCATCCGCGCAGCCTGCTGGAGGAGCTGTGTCGACTCGGCCTTGCGCGCCTGGACGAGGCCAGCGACACGGTCGTGCTGCTGCGAGAGGCGTTCGTGCCGACTGATGACGAGGCGCGGATGTCGGGATTTCTTGGCAACAACGTCGGCGATCACCTCGCGGCGGCGGTGTCGAATGTGCTTGGGCAGGGTCCTGCGCACCTGGAGCAAGCCATCTTTGCCGATGAACTGTCCGTCGAGTCGACGGCCAAGGTGCGCAAGCTCGTGAGCGCACAGTGGAAGGCCCTGCTTACCGCGCTGGTGCCTGAGCTCGAAGCGCTGATCGAAGCCGACCGCAAAGCGGGGCGCACCGCGCGCCAGCGCCTGCGCGTGGGGCTATACAGTTATCAGGCGCCGATGCCGGCCCCGGCCGACGAATCGAAGGATTCCTGAGATGTTCCCAATTCACATTAGATCATGTGCACGAGCCGTTGTTTCGGCGCTGTGGGCGACGTTGCTTCTGGCCGGTTGCGGCGGGGTGGACAGTGGCGGCACCGGCGCGGCGATCTCGCTCGGCCCCATCACCGGATTCGGCTCGATCATCGTGAACGGCGTGCATTTCGACGAAACCGCGGCCGTGATCCAGGACGATGAGGGCGCGACGCAAACGCGAGATCGGCTGAAGCTGGGCGTCATGACGCAGATCGATGCGTCGGCATTGAGCGTCGCGCCCGGCAATCAGACGGCGGTGGCCAACTCGATCCAGATCCGCAGCGAGCTCATTGGGGCGGTCGGCAACGTCGACCCCGGCGCCGGTTCGCTGACCGTACTCGGCGAGACGGTGCTGGTGACTCCCGCCACGGTGTTCGACGCCAACCTGCCGAGTGGCCTGGCCGGCATACCGAGGGGGGCCGTCGTGGAGGTCTATGGTCGCTATGACGCGGCGAACCGTCGTTACACGGCGACACGGATCGAGGCGAAGCCCAACGCCACGTTCCATAAGCTGCACGGCATCGTGAGTGCCGTGGATGCGTCCGCCCAGACGCTGACGATCGGCAGCCAGAAGATCGACTATTCGCACATCCCCGCCGGCGACCTGCCGAATGCTGCCGTCGGGAACCTTGTGCGCGCCACACTGCAGCCGACGGCCGCCGCTGGAGTCTGGTTCGCGACCGGATTGTCATCGGGCGTTTCATCGCTGCCTGACCGCCCGGAGGTACAGCTGGAAGGCCGCATCTCCGCCTGGACGTCGAGCCGCCAGTTCAGCGTCAACGGAACACGGGTCGATGCCAGCGCGGCCACCTTTCCGGCGGGCGAGGCGGGCGTGGTGCTCGGGGCACGGGTCAGCGTTGAGGGGGCATCGAGCGCGGGCGTACTGCGCGCGCAGCTCGTCAGGGTGGAAGGCGACGAGGACGCCGGCAATTCGTCGTTCGAGCTACGCGGCGCCATCGAGGCACTGAACCCCCCTGCCAGGAGTTTCATGCTGCGCGGTGTGACGGTGGACTACAGTGGATCGGTTGCGTATGAGTCGGGCACGGCCGCTGACCTCGGCGTAGGCCGCCGGGTCCGGGTACTCGGCAGGCTGTCGAGCGACGGCGCTCGCATCGAGGCGCAGACGATCGCCTTCGAGAGCAATTGAGCGGCCGCGGGTGCCGTGGGCGGGCGACGACGCTGATCCGAATCCTTGAGCGGCGCCCGCGCGCATGTCCTGCGGCGCGCTGGCCCGCCGCGCGGCCGCAATGCCGATCACTTCAGCCCGTGGCGCAGCCAGGCGGCGCAGTCGGCAGCCGCCTCGAGCGGCCAATGCCACTTGACACGCCCAGGGGCCCCGCTGCCGTTCGATCCGAATGCTGCGCTCGGCGCCGCTTCGCCCGTCTTGCACCGCCACCGGGACGAACGCGGAGACGACACCGCCGGCCGTTGCCGCGGCCGACGCGGTGCTGACCGCTGCGTCGTCATGCGCTTCACCCTGTGCAATCCAGCGGCGCCGCAGATTGGCGATCAACCCGCTGGCAAGTGCCACCGGGGCGATCGACACGCCAGGCCGACGGCAAGCCGCCGCGAGCTCCGCCTTGAACTGATCGCGATGTCGGTGCCGTCCTATCCGCCCGCCCTCGACCGAAACCACGCGCGTGTCCCCGTGTCCACCAGGAAGTGAACTGGACACGATGCGACCCACGGGAATCGCGCCGCTCGGGATGACTTGGCCGGTCCATTGCATTGAATCAGCAGAAATGAGAATAGATCGCGCGCTGCTGCAGCCGGCGCATGCGCTCTTCCAGATCGGCGATGTCGGTCGCGTGCGAGAGGTAAGCCTCGATCTCGTTGCGGCGTGTCCGGCCCGTGGAATCTTCGAACCAGCTTGCCAACTTGGGGAACAAGCCGCGCAGCGCTGCGGCCCGCCGCTGCGGCAGGTCCGTTGCGGACTGGCGGGATGCGACGCGCGCAGGCGGTTGAGTCTTGCTCGGAGACTCGCTGCGCGCCGGTAGCGCGTCGACGTCCGCCTTGCCTACGATCACAGATGCCCAGTGTTGCATGATGACCTCCTGTTTGCTTCGTGCGGATAGCACAATTGCTGCATCGCACGAAACCAATATTGAGGTCGGCAGTCGAACAAATACAATCATACTTTCAGATAGATATGATCATTTCCAACGATCGCTGACGCCCCGTATTTACCGCAATGCAAAATCTCGAGCGAAGCGTCGAGAACAGGAGTCAACCGATGGAGCTGTACCGATTACGAACCTTCGTGACCGTGGCCGAAGTGGGCCACCTGACGCGCGCAGCCGAACGGCTGCATCTGAGTCAGCCGGCGGTCAGCGGTCAGATCAAGGCGCTCGAACAGCAGTTCGATCTGCGCCTGTTCGAGCGTTCGGCCAGCGGCATGACGCTGACGGTGGCCGGCCGTGCGCTACTCGCACGTGCGCATCGCGTCCTTGCCGCCGCGGACGAACTGACGCTCGCGGCAAAGCGACTGCGCGGTGAAATCGCCGGTGCGCTACGGATCGGTACCGTCAGCGATCCGGCATCCATCCGCGTTGGGCAATTGCTCGCACACGCGGTCGAACGGCACCCGAACCTCGAACTTCAGCTGCAGCATGAGACGTCAGGCGCGGTACTCGAGCGCGTGCGCGATGCCCGCCTCGATGCGAGCTTCTACTTCGGCAACGCGCCTGGGCCCGAGTTTTCGTCGTTGCGCTTGCGGCAGTTCGTCTATTGCATCACGGCACCGGCCGCATGGCGCGATCAGCTGCGTGATGCCGATTGGAGCGACATCGCTGCGTTGCCATGGATCCTCACGCCGGCGAACAGTACGCACAACTGGCTGGTCACCGAGCTTCTTGCCGAGCACGGCATCGATCTGCCCCAGCGCCGCGTCGAGGCCGATCAGGAATCGGTGCTAGAAGATCTCGTGGTGTCCGGCGTGGGCGTGTCCTTGATGCGTGAAGAGGCGGCGCTCGCGCGCCAGCGCGCAGGAGAGGTCTGCATCTGGGACAAGGCATCGCTGCGCACGACCTTGTGGTTCGTCTGTGCGGCCGAGCGCGTCGACGATCCGTTGCTCCATGCCGTGTTCGACATCCTGCATGAGATCTGGCGGGATGAACGCGCCGCCCTGCTGCGTGGTCACGCGGCCCACGGAGCGGCCGATTCGCTGGTCGTTGCGCGTTGAACAGCGCGGCGACGGGTGGCGGCAGCAACTCTTCGCCACACCCGCCCGCGGGTCCTGCAAGGTCCTGAACTACGAGCGTCGTTCGATGAGCTTTACCAGCGCATACAGCGCCTGGTTGGCGGGAGTGCCGACACCGAGTTCGCGCCCGCGTCGGACGATGTGCCCGTTCAGGTAGTCGATCTCACTGTGGCGCCCGCGCGCGATGTCCTGCGCGGTGGAGGACAACTGGGTTGGCATCGTGCGCGCGATCTCGAGCACCGTCTTCCAGCTGTCTGCGGGCACCTCGATGCCTTCGCCTCGGGCCACGGCAAGACATTCGTCCACGACCTCTCGCATCACCGCCACCACGGCCTCGTTGGCGAGCATTTTTCCGTACGGCTGCTGGGAAATCGCCGAGATCGCGTTGAATGCGCAGTTGACCACGAGCTTCGCCCAGAGCGCGCCGATCACGTTGTCCGAAAGGTGGAGGGCAACGCCGGCGCCGGCAAAGACGCGGACGATCCGTTCGCTGGCTGCCGAAGGTCCGATGACGAGTTCGCCCCGGCCGTGGTGCCGTACATGACCGGCCGCGGCCATCTCGGTGGCGACGTAGACAACGACCGGTTCGACCGATCTGCCGATGATCTGCTGGATGCGCTGGGCGTTGTCGACGCCATTCTGCAGGCTCAGGATGATGCCTTGGGATCTCAGGCGCGGCGCAAGGTCTCGCGCCACGCTTTCGGTATCAGTGGACTTCACGCACACGAGAATGAGTTCCGCGTCGCTGACGGCGTCCATCAACGTGCTGGCTTGCACGCAAACTCGCTCACGCGAGGTCTTCGTCTCCAACAGAAGCCCGTCTTTGCGGATGGCTTCGACATGCTGAGGGCGCCCGATCAGCGTGACTGCATGTCCCGCGCGCGCCAGCATGCCCCCGTAGTAGCAGCCGACGGCCCCGGCCCCGACCACTGCGATCGCGTGTCGCGCAACCTCGTCGTTCCGCCCGGTCTGCATCGCCGATGCCGCTGCGTTTGCCATTCGAGGCTGGACACTACCGCACGCGGGCCTGAACCTGAGCGAAGGCCGAGGCGGCGCTGGGCCGGACCATCAAGCGTTGGCAGCTGCCGTCGCGCATCGATCCACGACCCGCCAGGCGCGGCCGGTATGGGGACATCGGCGGGTTGATCCGCAACTTCCTGGCAGCACCGGGCGAGTTCGATGCGCGCGCGACGCGTCGGCTTGGATCGATTTGCGAATCGCTCATCTGAAAAAAGTCCCTGCCTGGCGAGGCGCGGGTGTTGGCCGCCCGGCAAAGAGTGCCGCAACCCGCAGGACCAAGTCGATCGATCGCCTCGGCAAAGAAGATCCCGCGTCGGCCGCGCTGGCAGGGCCGCGCCCAATCGTCGTGGCGCGCGACGAGCGGGTTCAACGGGCGGTTGAACTCGGCGCGTTCGGCGGCGGTCAATACCGACATCATGCGGCCCGGCCGTTCCAGAAGACGCGGCAGCACCGATTCGTAACGTCTCCGGCCTTAGGCGGTTGGGGTGAGAAGGTCACGACGTCCATCGGAGGCGTGCGCGGCGCGCCGCTCCCGATGGCGCCTGAGCCCTGAGCCGCGCGGCGGCTGACCCATTCGCCGTAGTTGACGTTAACGTCAACGTCAGCTAGCGTCCCATCTTCTTGGTCCCGATTGCTGCTCACGCAGCCGAGGGCCATGATTGCACTCCGCCCGGCGCCCCCGGAGTCTGCGATGACCGACCTGTCCGAGATCAAGAAGCTCGCCTCCTACCGCCCGGCAAACAAGGTGCGCTTTGTCACGGCGGCGTCGCTGTTCGACGGCCACGACGCCAGCATCAACATCATGCGGCGCATCCTGCAGAGCATGGGTGCGGAGGTGATCCATCTCGGCCACAACCGCTCCGTGGAGGAAATTGTCACCGCGGCGCTGCAGGAGGACGTGCAGGGCATCGCGGTCAGCTCATACCAGGGCGGGCATGTCGAGTTCTTCAAGTACATGATCGACCTGCTTCGGCAGCGCGGCGGCGCGCACATCCGGGTCTTCGGCGGCGGCGGCGGCGTGATCGTGCCGGACGAAATCAAGGAACTGCACGCCTACGGTGTGGCGCGCATCTTCTCGCCCGAGGACGGGCAGAAGATGGGATTGGCGGGGATGATCGGTTCGATGGTCGCCGCCTGCGACGAAGACCTGTCGCCGCTGGCGCCGAAGAAGCTGGATGTCTTGCGCGACAGGGACATCACCAAGCGCTGGCGCGCGCTCGCACAACTGATGACCGCGCTGGAAAATGACAAGGCCCCCGACGATGTCTGCTACGAACTGCACAAGGCCGCGGACACGGCCAAGGTGCCGGTGCTCGGCATCACCGGCACGGGTGGCGCGGGCAAGAGTTCGTTGACCGACGAGTTGATCCGCCGTTTCCGTCTCGACCAGGATGATGCGCTGTCGATCGCCGTGGTCTCGATCGATCCGTCGCGGCGCAAGAGTGGCGGTGCGCTGCTGGGTGATCGCATCCGCATGAATGCGATCAATGCCTGGCAGAAAGGCCCGCGCGTCTTCATGCGTTCGCTCGCCACGCGCGCGGCGGGATCGGAAGTTTCCGCGGCGCTTCCCGACGTGATCGCCGCATGCAAGGCGGCAGGCTTCGACCTGATCCTCGTTGAGACGTCCGGCATTGGCCAAGGCGACGCGGCGATCGTGCCGCACGTCGACGCGAGCCTGTACGTGATGACGCCCGAATACGGCGCGGCGAGCCAGCTCGAGAAGATCGACATGCTCGACTTCGCCGACTTCGTCGCCATCAACAAGTTCGACCGCAAGGGCGCGGCAGATGCCTTGCGCGACGTCAGCAAGCAGGTGCAGCGGAACAAGGGCGCGTTTGCCAGGCATCCGGACGAGATGCCGGTTTTCGGCACCGTGGCCGCGCGCTTCAACGATGATGGAGTCACGTCGCTGTATCACGCGCTGCTGCCGAAGTTGAAGGAGCTCGGGTTGAGGCTCGGCACCTCGAAGCTGCCGCACGAGTTCACCCGCCATTCGACCAACCAGGCGCCGATCGTGCCGGCGGCGCGCACGCGCTATCTGGCCGAGATTGCCGAGACGGTGCGCGGATACAAGAAGTGCGCGCTGGAGCAGGCCCGCATTGCGCGCGAGCGGCAGCAGTTGCTGGAGGCGGGGCGGATGCTCGCGGCCGAATGCAAGGAGGACAACCGCAATCTGGACGCGCTGGCGAAGAGGCGCGACGCCCGGCTCGATGCCCGCAGCCGGAAGCTACTCGACATGTGGCCGCAGATGCAGCAGGCCTACAGCCGCGACGAATACGTGGTCAAGATCCGCGACCGCGAGATCCGCACCAGGCTCACGCACACCACGCTCTCCGGCAGCAAGATCCGTAAGGTCGCGCTGCCGCGCTTCGAGGATCACGGCGAGCTGCTCAAGTGGCTGTTGCTGGAGAACGTTCCTGGCTCGTTCCCCTATACCGCCGGCGTGTTCGCGTTCAAGCGCGAGAATGAAGACCCGACGCGAATGTTCGCCGGCGAAGGCGACCCGTTCCGCACCAACAAGCGCTTCAAGCTGCTCTCCGAAGGCATGCCGGCCAAGCGGCTGTCGACGGCGTTCGACAGCGTGACGCTGTACGGCAACGATCCCGACCCGCGCCCGGACATTTACGGCAAGGTCGGCAACAGCGGCGTATCGATCGCGACGCTCGACGACATGAAAGTGCTGTACGGCGGCTTCGACCTCACCGCGCCGAACACCAGCGTGAGCATGACGATCAACGGCCCGGCGCCGACGATCCTCGCGATGTTCATGAACACGGCGATCGACCAGAACCTCGACAAGTTCCGCGCCGACAACGGCCGCGAGCCGACCGACGAGGAGGCGCAGAAGATCCGCGCCTGGACGCTGGAGAATGTGCGCGGCACGGTGCAGGCCGACATCCTGAAGGAAGACCAGGGCCAGAACACCTGCATCTTCTCCACCGAGTTCAGCCTGAAGGTGATGGGGGATATCCAGGAGTATTTCGTTCATCACAACGTGCGCAACTTCTACTCGGTGAGCATCTCCGGCTATCACATCGCCGAGGCGGGAGCGAACCCGATCAGCCAGCTCGCCTTCACGCTCTCCAATGGCTTCACATTCGTGGAGGCGTATCTGGCGCGCGGCATGCACATCGACGACTTTGCGCCGAATCTCAGCTTCTTCTTCAGCAACGGCATGGATCCGGAGTACACCGTGATGGGGCGGGTGGCGCGCCGCATCTGGGCCGTGGCGATACGCGACAAATACGGCGCCAATGAACGGTCGCAGAAGCTCAAGTACCACTGCCAGACGAGTGGTCGCTCGCTGCACGCGCAGGAGATCCAGTTCAACGACATCCGTACCACGCTGCAGGCGCTGATCGCCACCTACGACAACGCCAATTCCCTGCACACCAACGCCTACGACGAGGCCATCACCACCCCGACCGAGGAAAGCGTGCGCCGCGCGCTGGCGATCCAGCTCATCATCAACCGCGAGTGGGGCCTCGCGAAGAACGAAAACCCCAACCAGGGCAGCTTCGTCATCGACGAGCTGACCGAGCTGGTCGAGGAAGCAGTGCTCAAGGAGTTCGAGGCGTTGAGCGAGCGCGGCGGCGTGCTCGGCGCGATGGAACTGGGGTATCAGCGCGGCAAGATCCAGGAAGAGTCACTGCACTACGAGCACCTGAAACACACCGGCGAGTACCCGATCGTGGGCGTCAATACCTTCCGCGATCCGCACACCGAGGTGGTGCCGCAGCACATCGAACTGGCGCGCTCGAGCGAGGAAGAAAAGCAGGGCCAGCTGCGGCGCCTGCACGACTTCCACGCCCGCAACGCAACCGTCGCGCCTGAGTTGCTCGAGCGTCTGAAGCAGGCGGTGATCCGCAACGACAACGTGTTCGAGGTGCTGATGTCCGCAGTGCGGCGCTGCTCGCTGGGGCAGATCACCAACGCGTTGTTCGAGGTGGGCGGGCAGTACCGGCGCAACATGTAGCGCGCCCAGCAATGGCGGATCTGCAGGAGACCTACCGCGGCGCGGTCTATCCGTGGCACTGCGACCACATCGACCACATGAACGTGATGTGGTACGTCGGCAAGTTCGACGAGGCGACTTGGAACCTTTTCGCCCGCCTCGGCATCACGCCGTCGTTCCTGCGTGGCGGCGTGCGTGGCATGGCGGCGGTCGATCAGAGGATTGCCTATCAGCGCGAACTGCACGCCGGCGATATCGTGAGTGTGCGCAGCGGTGTTCTCGAAGTGCGCGACAAACTGCTCCGCTTCGTGCATGAAATGCGCAATGCCGAAACGCAGGAGGTGGCGGCGATCACGATGCTGACGGCTGTGCACATGGACACCGCGGCGCGCAAGTCCTGTGCGCTGCCCGAATCCGTCATTGCAAAGGCCCGCGCTTCGATGGTCGCTTACGCCCTGCCGTGGTGATTGCGCGCGGGGCGCAGGCAGAAACGGCCGCGGAAAGGACGTCTTTGCGGGTTTCAAGTGCCCGGCGAAAAAATAAATGATTCGACATTCGCAACGAAAGCGGCTACGCTACCGTCGCTTTCGTTTGAGTTTCGTTTTTCCTCCGGTCTTCTCTGGCCCGTTGCAGTCCACCGCCGCGGCGCATCCAAGGTTTCCCCAGGTTCACGGTTCTTGATCGTTCGCTCGTCGCGGGATGTTCTCGCGGTCGATATTTCTCAATGACTATCAAGGAACGAGAAAATGGCACAAGGTACTGTCAAGTGGTTCAACGACGCCAAGGGTTTCGGCTTCATTACGCCGGAAGATGGCTCCAAGGATCTGTTCGCGCACTTCTCCGAAATCCAGGCCGGCGGCTTCAAGTCGCTGACTGAAGGCCAGAAGGTGCAATTCGTCGTCAAGCAGGGCGCAAAAGGCCCGCAAGCGGCGGAAATCCAAATCGTCTAACGGCGATTGAGGGAAGAAAGCGCGGCTTCGTGCCGCGCTTTTTTTTCGGGGATGCGGTTGCAGCAGACGCTTGTCACGGGCTTCTTCCGCGGACACGTCCTCCGACCATCAACGCAACACGGAGTAATTCGCCGGTACCCAGTCGTCACCTTTGCCATCGGCGCGCAGCCGGCCGATGCCCGGGAAGGAGATGTCACTGAGCGCGACGTAGTACCCGCGCTTGGCCGCATCGGCGAACGCCTCCCTGCGTTCAGGCATCGCAGCCCTGGCGTCGACGTGGAACTGAATCGTGACGCTCGGATCGGGAAACTGCACCGCGGCCACGTGCATCAGATCGCCCCACGCCACAAGCTTCTGTCCCTTGCTTTCGACAACGTAGATCGCGTGTTCCGGCGTATGAGCGCGCGCGGGCACGGCCTTGCTTGCCGGCTTGAGTTCGGCCGCGCCAGCGGCCGTGTCGATGACAAACGGCTTGAACTTGCCCGCATCGACGTAGGGATTCATAGCCGCCATCGCGGCCGTGAAGAAGTCCCTCGCCTCCGCCGGCGCGGCGTCCATCACCTTCTGGCTCAGCCAGAAGTCGGCCTCGCGCTGGACCGCGCGCAAGATTGCATTCGGAAAGACGACCTTCTCACCCGAGACCAATCCGCCGACATGGTCGGCGTGCATGTGCGTGGCATAGATTTCGTCGACCTGCTCGGGCTGGTCGCCGGAAGCTTTCAGATCGGCAACGAGATTTCCCAGCGTCGGGCCGAAGAACGCGCCGGCGCCAGCGTCAATCAGCACGAGCTTCGTGCCGGTATTGATCAGGTAACCGTTCACCGAGGTTTCGACCGGGTCCTTCAGGTACGCACGGGCCAGTGCGCGTTGCACTTTGGCGACCGGCGTGTTGGTGCGCGGCTTGATCACCTCGACATCGACGGTGCCGTCGCTCAAAGCGGTAACTTCAAAGTCGCCCAGCATCATCCGGTACCAGCCGGCCGTGGAGGTCTTCAACTGCGGCCCCGCGGCAACCGCGTTTTGCATCGGCAGCAGCGCGAGGGCGACGACGGCCGCCGCAAGAGCACGATGGAGCCAGCTGCATCGTGCGTGAGGTTCTGACTCGATGAGCGGCATCATTGTTGCTCTTCGGACCGATCAGGTACCGGCTGCGGGCAAGTGCCTGCAGCCGGGCGAACGATACGCAGGAAGGGCGAGCGACTGCCGTACCCGCAGCGACGCGTTCACCTGTCGGCCGGCAGGGGTGTCGCACCTGCCACTCAAAGTCGTCCCGCAGCCGCCGGCCCGCTTGATTGCTTGACGACGTCCGGGCGCGCCGCCAACAATGCGCGCATGAAGCCACGGTCCAAACGCGCCGCAAGACCGAGCGCAGCATCAGCCGCCCGGCGCCTGGCGCGCCAGGCTTGGCAGCTGCAATACGTCGACTCGCCGCAATCACTCGCATTGGCTGAACAGGCCCTCGAAAGCGCAATCGCTGCCGATGACGCGGCTGCGGAAGGCCGTGCACGACTGGCGCGCGGGTTTCACTGGATGCGCTTTGCCACGCCGGAAAAAGGCGCCGAGGAACTTGCGCTGGCGCAGCGTTGCTGTGAGGCCGCGCGTGATCATGTCGGTCGCATCCTGGCGTTGGTCGGCATCGCGCGCTGTCGGTGGCGGCAGGGGCGCTATCGCGAGTCGCTCGAACTCGTGCTGCCGTTGCGCGCCGAGGGTCTGCGCCTGCTGAAAGACGCCGAGCGCGGCATGCTTCTCAACGGCATCGCCGGCTGCTATTCGTCCCTCGGACAGTCGGCGGAGGCCTTCGCGTACATGTACCAGGCGCTGCGGGAATCGAACGCGGCCCACATGCGCGGTTTCGACGCCGTGCTGTATGCCAATCTGTCGCACGAACTTCTCCAGCTCGGCGACTATCCGGAGGCACTGCGCCATGTGGAAGAAGGCATCAAGCGCTGTGCCAGACTGACCAATGCACGATTGTTGAGTGTGCTCCTGGTCAATCGCATCGTGTGCCTGACCGATCTGGGTCGGCCGCTCGAAGCCCTGCCAGATGTTCAGCGCGTGCTCGCATTCCCGGCCGACGCGGCCGGGCGCGGCACGAGCGGGGCCTCCTTCGAGATTCTTGCGATCGCGGCCCTGCGCGCGGGTGACCTCGCGCTTGGCGCGGACCTCGTGCAGCGCGCGGCGGCTGCGGGCGCTGGTAACGAGAATCCGGACGAGCGCATCGAATTTGTGATCGCCGAGGCCGAGCTGCTGCGCGCGCGCGGTCAGCTCGCGGAATCGGTGGCGTGCCTGGAAGCGGCTGCGCCGTTGCCGGTCGATGGCCTGAGCCTGCGCGTTCAGTGTCTGTACTTCGAGGCGCTGGCCAGCGTGCGCGAACAAATGGGGGACGTGCCGCAGGCGCTCTCGCACCTGCGCAAATGGCAGACGCTGCATGTCGAGCGTGCACGACGCGCGTCGCAGGCGCGCTACCAGGCGGCATCGCTGCAGACCGAGCTGCTGCAATTGCAGCGCGAGCGCGACGAGAGCGAAGCGCGCCGGCACGAGACCGAGCGTGCCAGGGCCGAGCTCGAGGCGATCAATCAGCAGCTTTCGCAGAAGATCGATGAGGTGCAGGCGCTGCAGTCGGCGCTGGGGCGGCTGGCGGTGCGCGACTTCCTCACCGGGCTTTTCAACCGCCGCCACCTGAACGATGTGATGCCAGCGATGCTCGCGCTGGCTGCGCGCGATCGACAGCCGCTGGCGGTGGCGATCCTCGACCTCGATTACTTCAAGGACGTGAACGATCGCTACGGGCACTTGATGGGCGACATGTTGCTGGCCGCGTTCGGCAAACTGCTCGTCACGCGGATGCGCAAGAGTGACATCGCGTGCCGCTACGGCGGCGAGGAGTTCTGCCTGCTGATGCCGCGCACCGACGCACAGGCCGCGCAACGCAAGATCGGCGCCTTGCTCAAGCTGTGGCGCGGCGCAGCGTTCCCGATTGAAGGCAGTCACAGCGGCAGCACGCTGACCGGGCTGACGTTTTCGGTCGGCATCTCGGACTCGGTTCGCTCGGCCGGATCCATGGACCAGCTGCTCAAGGCCGCCGACGCCTGTGTGCTTGAAGCAAAGCGTCTCGGCCGTGATCGCATCGTCGTGCACGCCGTATCGGCGCCGGCCGAGCCCGCGTCCGCCCGGCACTAGTCCACCGTGAAAGCGGCGCCGCTGCACTTCCTGCGCGCGCGCTTTGCGCTCGCATCCGACGACCTGTTGCGCGACCGCGTGTATCGACGCCTCTGGACGTCGATTCTGATCAGTTCGTTCGGCACGCAGGTAACGATGCTCGCACTGCCACTCACGGCCGCCGTGCTGCTGCGCGCGACGCCGACGCAGATGGGCATGTTGACTGCCATGGAGGTCATCCCGTTTGCGCTCATTTCGCTGCCGGTCGGCGTATGGCTGGACCGTGTGCACAAGTTGCCGGTGTACATTGCCGGCGAGTCGCTGCTGGCCGTTGCGGTCGCGAGTGTTCCGCTCGCGTGGTGGATGGGCTGGCTCGCCATGCCGTGGCTCTATGCGGTCGGACTCATCATCGGGCTGGTCAACACGATCGCCGGCAGCGCGGCGCAGATCGTGCTGACGCAGATCGTGCCGCGCGCGCGCCTCGTCGAGGCACACGCAAAGAACGCGCTCGCCAACTCGGCGGCGGAGGTTGCAGGACCCGGCGCGGCGGGCGTGCTGATCAAACTCGTCGGTGCGCCCCTCGCCCTGCTGGCTGATGCGGTGTTGCTCTTCCTGTCGGCGCTCATCCTGCGCGGCATTCGCGTGGTGGAGGCGCCCGCACTGGCGGTGACGAACTTCTGGCAGTCGCTGCGCGCCGGACTGGGCTTCGTCGCAGGGCATCGCCTGCTGGTCGCAATGGCGTTGTTCGTGGGCGGATGGCATCTGTGTCATTTCGCTGCACAGGTCGTGCAGATCCTGTTTGCCACGCGCACTCTGGGCCTGAGCGAACGCGCGGTCGGTCTGTGTTACGTCGGACTGGGCGCGGGCACCGTCTTTGCGAGCGCCATCGGTCACCGCATTTCGCGGCGCCTCGGGCCGGGGCCGACGATGGTGCTGGGCAATGTCATTTGCGGCGCCGGCTGGTTGCTCGGCGCGACGGCGCCGGCGTCGCCCACGGGGATCGCGATGTTCGCAGCCATGCTGATGCTGTTCGGAATGGGCGCGGTGTTCAACTTCATCAACTTCCTCGCGCTGCGCCAGGCGGTGACGCCGACACCGCTGCTCGGCCGGATGACCAGCACGATGCGCTGGCTGATCATGGTGCCCGCGGTGCCGGGGGCTCTGCTTGGCGGCTGGCTCGGCGAACACGCCGGGTTGCGCGCGGCGATGGGTTTTGCCGGTGCGGCGGTGCTCGTCTTCTCGCTGCTTGCGTGGCGCCAGCCGCTGATTCGCAGCATGCGCGCGCTGCCGCAGATTGACAGCGATGTCGCGCAGCCGCGCGCCGCGGACGCCACGTCGCTGTCGCGCTGAGGAGCATGTTGATCCACCGTGCGCCGTTGCAGAACCCGGCACCGCTCTTCGCGTCGTATTCCCGGGAGGCGCGCAGGGCCCGGGTCTCGTCATCGGTCTTGCCGGTCGTTCCCGGCTCCCTGATTCGCTGCGTCACGGTCGGTGACCTGGTCGCGAATCTCCGTTTGGCCGCGGAACGTACCGGGCTGGCGACGATCCAGGACCTACCCGTGGGAGTGCTTGAAGAAGGACCGATGAGCCCGCTGGGTCGGGCGCCCGTCCAAGCGCATTCGCGGCAGAATGGCTACGCTTGCCGACTCGCGCGGCTGCCGGAAGGACCGATCGGCGCGCGACACGATCGAGTGCGGAGACGACGATGACAACCAGCTACAAGCCGCTGAGCCTGCACGTGCCGGAGCCGCCCGGGCGACCCGGGCGGGAATCCGACTTCTCCTATCTGCAGCTTGCGCCGGCGGGCGCCGTGCGCCGCCCGCCGATCGAATCGCGGCCGGCGGAGACGATGGATGTGGCAAACGCGCTCGTGCGCGTGCTCGACGATGACGGCAGTGCGGTTGGACCGTGGACGCCCCGGGTCGATGCGCAACTTCTGCGCGCCGGACTGCGGGCCATGATGAAAACGCGCATCTTCGATGCCCGCATGCTGATCGCGCAACGGCAGAAGAAGATGTCCTTCTACATGCAATGCCTCGGCGAAGAGGCGATCGGTGTCGGGCAGGCGCTCGCGCTCGAAGTGGGCGACATGTGTTTCCCGACCTATCGCCAGCAGGGCATCCTGATTGCGCGCGGCTATCCGTTGCTCGACATGATGTGCCAGCTCTTCTCCAACGAGCGCGACCCGATCAAGGGACGCCAGCTGCCGGTGATGTATACGTCGAAGAAGTTCGGCTTCTTCTCGATTTCCGGCAATCTCGGCACGCAGTTCATTCAGGGCGTGGGCTGGGCGATGGCCTCGGCGATCAAGGGCGACACGCGTGTTGCCTCGGCATGGATCGGCGATGGTTCGACCGCCGAAGCGGATTTTCACAGCGCGCTCACCTTTGCCGCCGTGTACCGAGCGCCGGTGATCCTGAACATCGTCAACAATCAATGGGCGATCTCCTCGTTTCAGGGCATCGCGGGCGGCGAAGCGGCAACATTCGCCGCCCGCGGCGTCGGCAACGGCATCGTTTCCCTGCGCGTGGATGGCAACGACTTCCTCGCGGTGTACGCCGCGTCGCAATGGGCGATTGACCGCGCGCGCAGCAATCTGGGCCCGACGCTGATCGAGTGGATCACTTATCGCGCCGGCGCGCATTCAACCTCCGACGATCCATCGAAGTACCGCCCCGCGGATGAATGGTCCAGGTTTCCTCTCGGCGATCCGGTCGAGCGGTTGAAGAAACACCTGATCAAGATCGGCGCGTGGTCCGCCGACGAGCACGCGCGCACACAGAAGGAGCTCGAAGAGGCGGTGATCGCGACCCAGAAAGAGGCCGAGAGCTACGGAACGTTGGCCACCGGCCCGAGTCCGGGGGCCGCGACGATGTTCGAGGATGTTTACAAGGACATGCCCGCGCACCTGCGCCGTCAGCGCCAGCAACTGGGGATCTGACGATGCCAGCGATGACGATGATCCAGGCGCTGCGCTCGGCGATGGACGTGATGCTCGCGCGCGACGGCAACGTGGTCGTATTCGGCGAGGATGTCGGTTACTTCGGCGGTGTTTTCCGCTGTACCGAGGGGCTGCAGGCGAAATACGGCGCCTCGCGCGTGTTCGACACCCCGATCGCGGAAGGCGGCATCATCGGCGTGGCGATCGGCATGGGTGCTTATGGCCTGCGGCCGGTCGCGGAGATCCAGTTCGCCGACTATTTCTATCCGGCTTACGATCAGATCGTGTCCGAAGCCGCACGCCTGCGGTTTCGCTCCGCCGGCGACTTCACCGCGCCGCTGACGATCCGCATGCCGTGCGGCGGCGGCATCTACGGCGGTCAGACGCACAGCCAGAGCCCGGAGGCGCTGTTCACGCACGTGTGCGGGTTGCGCACGGTGATGCCGTCCAATCCGTACGATGCGAAGGGCCTGCTGATCGCGGCAATCGAAAACGATGATCCGGTGATCTTTCTCGAACCGAAGCGGCTTTACAACGGCCCGTTCGACGGTCATCACGACAAGCCGGTGGTGCCGTGGTCGAAGCATCCGCGCGGTGAAGTACCCGATGGTTACTACACGGTACCGCTGGAATCGGCGGCGGTATTTCGTCCGGGAAAGGACATGACGGTGCTCACCTACGGCACGATGGTGTGGGTATCCGAGGCGGCGGCAGGCGAGACGGGCATCGATGCCGAGATCATCGACGTGCGCAGCCTCTGGCCGCTTGACCTGGACACGATCGTGCGCTCGGTGAAGAAGACCGGTCGCTGCGCGATCGTGCATGAAGCCACGCGTACCAGCGGTTTCGGCGCGGAACTCGCGGCGCTGGTGCAGGAGCATTGCTTCTATCACCTGGAAGCGCCGATCGAGCGCGTGACGGGCTGGGACACGCCGTACCCGCACGCGCAGGAATGGGCGTATTTCCCGGGTCCGGCGCGCGTCGGCTCGGCCTTCAAGCGAACGATGGAGGCCTGAGATGGGACAGCACGTCATCAAGATGCCGGACATCGGCGAAGGCATCGCCGAGGTCGAATTGGTCGAGTGGCACGTCAAGCCCGGCGACGCGGTGGTCGAGGATCAGGTTCTTGCGGACGTGATGACCGACAAGGCCACCGTGGAGATTCCGTCACCGGTCGCGGGCAAAGTGCTCGCGCTCGGTGGCAAGGTGGGCGAAGTGATGGCGGTGGGAACCGAGTTGATCCGCCTCGAGGTCGAAGGCGCAGGCAACATCGCTGCGGGCGCCGCGCCGGCCGTGGCGCGTGCCGCACCTGCGGCGGTGGCGCCGGCAGCGCGGCCCGCACCCGCAGCTCGACCCCAACCGGCGCCCGCGCCGTCAGAACCTGCAGCGAGCGCGACCCCCGTCGCTCGGCGCGTGCCGGGAGAAAAGCCGATTGCTTCGCCTGCCGTGCGCCGGCGCGCATGGGAACTCGGCATCGAATTGCAGTTCGTGCAGGGCAGCGGCGCAGCCGGCCGCGTGATGCACGAGGACCTCGATGCCTATCTCGCTCGCGGCGCTGGCGCACAGGGCGGCGCGCGTTATGTCGAGCGCAACGATGAGCAGCCAATTCAGGTGATTGGCCTGCGCCGCAAGATCGCCGAGAAGATGCAGGAAGCGAAGCGGCGCATCCCGCACTTCACCTACGTCGAGGAAATCGACGTCACCGAGCTGGAAACGCTGCGCGCGAAGCTGAACGACAACTGGGGCGGGCAGCGCGGCCGCCTGACCGTGCTGCCGTTCCTGATGCGCGCGATCGTGCTGGCGGTGCGTGCGTATCCGATGGTCAACGCGCGTTTCGACGACGCTGCAGGGGTGGTCACGCGCCATGGCGCAGTGCATCTGGGCATCGCCACGCAGACCGACGCCGGCTTGATGGTGCCGGTGGTGCGGCATGCCGAGGCTTGCGATCTGTGGGCCAGTGCGGCCGAAGTCGCGCGCCTGGCCGAGGCGGCGCGCAGGGGCAAGGCCAGCCGCGACGAACTGATCGGCTCGACGATCACGATCACCAGCCTCGGCGCACTGGGCGGCATCGTCACCACGCCGGTGATCAACCATCCCGAGGTGGCGATTGTCGGTGTCGGCCGCATCGTCGAGCGGCCGGTGATTCGCAATGGGTCGATCGTGGCACGCAAGATCATGAATCTCTCGTCGTCGTTCGACCACCGAGTGGTCGACGGCGCACATGGCGCCGAGTTCGTGCAGGCGGTGCGCGGTTATCTCGAAGTGCCGGCAACCTTGTTCGTCGATTAGATGAAGACGCAGTCGACCCAACTTCTCGTGATTGGCGGCGGCACCGGTGGCTATGTGGCCGCGATCCGCGCGGCGCAACTCGGTATCGCCACGATACTGGTCGAAGGCGGCCGCATCGGCGGTACCTGCCTCAATATCGGCTGCATTCCATCCAAGGCGCTGATCCACGTCGCGGAAGAATTCGAGAAGACGTGCCACTATGCCGACAAGAGTCCGCTCGGCATTCGCGTGCGCGAACCGCAGCTCGATATCGTGCAGGCGGTGCTGTGGAAGGACGGCGTGGTGCAACGGCTCACGCACGGCGTCGCCGGGCTGCTGAAGAAGTACGGCGCGCAGGTCGTCAACGGCTGGGCGAAGATCGTCGACGGCAAGACGGTCGAAGTCGGCGACGGCGCCGATGCACTCCGCATCCGCTGCGAACACCTGCTGATCGCGTCCGGCTCGGAACCCACGGCGCTGCCCTCGCTGCCCTTCGGCGGTCGCGTGGTTTCGTCGACCGAAGCGCTGTCGCCCGCTGCGATTCCGAAAAGGCTCGTCGTCGTTGGCGCCGGCTATATCGGGCTTGAGCTCGGCAGCGCTTATCGCAAGCTCGGCGCCGAACTGACAGTGATCGAGGCGCTGCCGCGCGTGCTGCCGCAGTACGACGCCGAGCTGACCAAACCGGTCGACGCGGCGCTGCGGCGGCTCAACGTCACGGTCCACCTGAATTGCAGGGTGCTCGGTCTGAATGCCGCCGGCGACGCGGTGCGGATGCAGGACGCGCAGGGCGCGACAAGCGAGATCGGAGCAGATCAGATATTGGTCGCGGTCGGCCGTCGCCCGCGTACCGAGGGATGGGGCCTGGAAAGACTCGCGCTCGACATGAACGGCCGCTTCGTCAAGATCGACGATCAATGCCGCACGTCGATGCGCAACGTGTGGGCCGTTGGCGACGTGACCGGCGAGCCGATGCTTGCGCACCGCGCAATCGCGCAGGGCGAGATGACGGCCGAGATCATTGCGGGCCAGCGGCAGCGCTTTGCACCGGCGGCGATTCCCGCGGTGTGCTTTACCGATCCCGAGGTGGTGGTCGCTGGACTGGCACCCGACGAGGCGAAGGCGGCGGGGGTCGACTGCATCAGCGCGCAGTTCCCCTTTGCTGGCAACGGCCGCTCGCTGACGCTCGAGGCGCGCGAAGGGTTCGTGCGCGTGGTCGCGCGTCGCGACAACCATCTGATCGTCGGCTGGCAGGCAGTGGGCAAAGGAGTGGCCGAGCTCGCCACGGCGTTCTCGCAATCGCTTGAGATGGGTGCGCGGCTGGAAGACATTGCCGGCACGATTCACGCGCATCCGACGCTTGGCGAAGCGGTGCAGGAAGCCGCGCTGCGCGCGCTCGGGCGCGCGCTGCACATCTAGCCTGCCTCCCCGGTTGCGCGTTACTGATAGTGCCCGTGGCGCTCCAGAACCTCGATTTTGTAACCGTCGGGGTCCTGGATGAAGAAGAAGCGCGCGAGCAGTTCTTCGCCGCGCTTGAATTCCTTGATCGGTGCCGGCGCATATCCGGCGGCGTCCAGTTCGCGATGCCTGGACGTGAGATTGTCGACCACGACGCCGACATGTCCGTAACCGGTTCCATGCGTATACGGTTCGGAGCGGCCCTTGTTCAGCGTCAATTCGATTTCCATGTCGTTCTCGGCATTGCGCAGATACACGAGCGCGAAGTCCGGGAAGTCGAGCCGATGCGATTCGCGCAACCCAAGCACGTCGGCATAGAACCGCAGCGACTTGTCCAGGTCCAGCACGCGAATCATGCAGTGAATCACCTTCGCCATCGTTGCTCCGCGGGTCGACCGGCCTGCGATCGGCGTCAGCTTCGCGAGCCGATCGCCACGACTCTGGGAGGGCGCGACAGTGCCTGCCGTTCCGGCTCAGGCGCCACCTCCTCTGTCTTGAGCGAGTCGAGCTTGCGCAACAGGTAGCGCATACAGGTCACGCGCAGAAACGAGGCGAAGTTCGGCACCTCGCCCCGGTGCTGCAGGATTTCGTCGTGGAACTTGGTGATCAGCGTATTGGTCGGGCAGCCCTCGGCCGCGGCCATCTCGGCGAGCACGTCCCAAGCCAGGTTCTCGAGGCGGATGCTGGTCAGCACGCCATGGATGCGCAACGTGCGCGTGCGCGACTCGTACACGATCGGATCGGCCTTGACAAAGAACTCACACATGGATGCCGCCCCTTGATTCGCGCTGCGATCAAATCGCACGCTTGCCCATCTGCCCGGCGATGTATTCCGCCTGACGGATCGCGAGCGTCACGATGGTAAGCGTCGGATTTTCCGCGCCACCGGTGGTGAACTGGCTGCCGTCTGAGATGAACAGGTTCTTGATGTCGTGCGTCTGGCCCCACTTGTTGCACACGCCGTCGCTCGGCTTCGCGCTCATCCGGCAGGTGCCGAGATTGTGGGTCGATGGATACGGCGGGGTGCGGAAGGTCTTGACGGCTCCGGCGGCTTTGTAAACCGCCTCGCCCTGACCGAACGCATGGTCGCGCATGCGGATGTCGTTCTCATGGTCATCGAAGTGCACGTTCGGCGCCGGATTGCCCCACTTGTCCTTCACGTTGCTGTTCAGCGTCACGCGGTTGGTTTCGCGCGGCATGTCCTCGCCGACCAGCCACATGCCGGCCATGCGCGGGTAGTTGTCCATGAACCACGCGAAATCCGCGCCCCAGCCGCCCGGGTTGAGGAACGCGGCCATGAACGGCAGTCCGAGCGACAGCGTCTCCATTTCATAGCCGCCGACGAAACCACGCTTGCTGTTGTTGCCGGCCTCATCCTGGATGATTCCGGCCATGGTCGTGCCGCGGTAGATGTTCACGTCATCCTTGAACACCGCGTACACCGAGCCGGTCATGTGGCGCATGTAGTTCCTGCCGACCTGGCCCGAGGAGTTGGCCAGCCCATCGGGAAACTTCGACGATGCCGACAGCAGCAGCAGGCGCGGCGTCTCGATCGAGTTTCCCGCCACGCACACGACGCGCGCTTTCTGCCGCAGTTCTTTGCCGGCGCTGTCGCGATACACCACGCCGGTGACCTTGCCCGCGTCGTTGTGCTCGATGCGCACCACGTGCGATTCAGGCCGCAGGTCGAGCTTGCCGGTCGCCTCGGCTTTCGGGATCTCGGCCTGCAGCGTCGACCATTTCGCCCCCGACTTGCAGCCCTGGAAGCAGAAGCCGATCTGCAGGCAGCTACCGCGACCGTCGCGCGGACGGCTGTTGATCGCCATGCGGCCGGTGTGGCACGCCTTGTAGCCAAGCTTCGTGGCGCCGGCGTACATCACTTTGAAATTGTTGTTACCCGGCAGTCCGGGAATACCGTTGGTCCGCGTGACACCCATCTTGTTTTCGGCACGAGCGTAGTAGGGTTCCAGCTCCTTCAGCGTCAGCGGCCAGTCGAGCAGGCTCGTGCCCTTGACGTCGCCGTAGGTGGTACGCGCCTTGAATTCGTGCGGCTGAAGGCGTAGGGAGGCGCCGGCCCAGTGGGCGGTCGAGCCGCCGACCGTCTTGCAGATCCACGCCGGCAGTCCGGAAAAATCCTTGGCAACGCGCCAAGTGCCCGAGGTTGTGCGCGGATCGAGCCACGCGATCTGAACGAACGACTTCCATTCGTCGTTGATGAAGGTCGCGGGCGACTGGCGCGCGCCCGCCTCCAGCAAGACGACTTTCGCCCCCTTCTGGCACAGTTCGTTGGCGAGCGTGCCGCCGCCGGCGCCGGAACCAATGATGACGACCACCGAGTCGTCGTTGAAATCAAAGCTGGGCATGTGCGGGTCTCCCTGTGAGCGTCGCGTAGTTGGGTTGCAGGCTCAACGCCCGCTGGGGGGACTGGCCGCCGCCGGCGGATCAGGCAGCCACTTCAAGTCCTGGAACCCACGCGTGATATAGCCCCCCTTGTCGAACGAAGCCCCGGGGTAGCCGAAGGTCGCGAACGCCATGTCGTTGTCGTACAGGGACGTGATGCACTTGCCGCGCACGGTGTTGAAGAAAGGCTGGCCTTCGATCGCCTTGATGATTTCGAGTTGCTTGGCAGCGCCCGCATTGGCAAAACTTCCTCCCGCCGCCTGGTCGAGCGCGGCAACACCGTCGCGCAGGAGTTTCAGCGCGTCGGCACTCTTGCCGGCGTCGGCATCGAGATCCTTGGCAAGCAGCGCGTACACCGCATCGGCGAGCTTGGCGTGCGGGTACAGCACGCGGCCCATCTTCATCAGTGCGTCGCCCTCGGCCGCAGTCAACGTCTTGAGTTCAACCGCCCACGCGCGCGATGGGGCAAGCGAGGTCAGCACGCTGCCGGCGGCCAGAGTTCCCGTGAGAATTCCCGAGCCCTGCAGGAACTCCCGGCGGGTCAATGGCAGGTCAATTCGCGGAACGTCGCCGGCTTCTTCGGTGCAAGCGCTGCCCTTCGGCGCGGCACCGATGATTGGAATCACCTTCATGAGCTTGTCTCCCGGAGCGAAAGCGCCCCTTCGTTTCGGGGCGTCTCCGGTCAGTATTGCACGGCGTTCGGTCGGGTGGTGATAGTTGGCTACTTACGAGGCGCACGCAACCGCGTGCCGACGCGAATGGGTGAGGCATGTGTTTGCAGGCGCAGGGGTGGCGCCCCTCGCGCCGGCCGGCGATGCAGAATCTCCTGTTCATGAGCTCCCCCCGTTCGTTGAACGATCTCGGGTCGGCTCGGCGCACGCGGCACAACGGGGCGTCGCGCGCGAGCGCCGCAGACGACAGCACGCGATTGCAGGCGCATCTGTCCTGCGACCGGGGCTTTGCCTGCCGGAACGCAGCGGGCCGTAACCGGCACAGGGCGGCCGCCATCGCGGTACCGCCGGTTGCATGCGCTATCGTGCGCCGGACGGAGGCATGCCGGGTCCGATGACCATCGAAACCACCCACCATCGCATCTGCCCATTGTGCGAGGCCTGCTGCGGGCTTGAGCTGAAAGTGAGCAACGGTCGCGTGACCTCGATCCGCGGCCATGACGACGATGTCTTCAGCCGCGGCTACGTCTGCCCCAAGGCAGTTGCGCTGAAGGACCTGCACGAAGATCCCGATCGCGTGCGCGTGCCGCTGGTCAAGCGCAATGGCAGGTTCGTCGAAGCAAGCTGGGCTGAGGCGTTTGCCGAGATCGGGCGCCGTCTGCCGGCACTGCAGTCGCAGCACGGGCGCGACACGGTCGGCGTGGTGATCGGCAACCCGGTTGTGCACAAGGCAGGACTGATCCTGTACCTGCCGCGGCTCGTGCGCGCGCTCGGCTCGCGCAACGTCTTCTCGGCCTCGACGCTCGACCAGATGCCCAAGCAGTTGTCCTGCGGGTTGATGTTCGGCGACTGGCTTTCGATCCCGGTGCCCGACATCGAGCGCACCGAAATGCTGATGATCCTCGGCGCCAACCCCGCGGTGTCCAACGGCAGCATGTGGACCGTGCCCGATTTCCGCGGCAAAGCCAAGGCGCTGCGCGCGCGCGGCGGCCGCATGATCGTGATCGATCCGCGCCGCACTGAGACGGCGGAACTGGCCGACGAGCACCACTTCATCCGTCCCGGCGCCGACGTGCATTTCCTGCTCGGCCTTGTTCACACCTTGTTCGACGAGAACCTGGTCAGGCTTGGACGGCTCGCGGACTACGTCAACGGCCTCGTTGCGTTGGCCGCAGCGGTGAAGGAGTTCACGCCCGAACGCGTTGCGGCGCACTGTGGCATGGCGGGCGAAACGATTCGCGAACTCGCACGTTCGCTTGCGGGGACGGAGCGCGCGATCGTCTACGGCCGCATCGGCATCAGCACGCAGGAGTTCGGCACGCTGGCGAACTGGCTGATCGACGCGGTGAACGTGCTGACCGGGCACCTCGACGAGCCCGGCGGTGCCATGTTTCCGAAGGCGGCTGCATTCGCGGGCAACACGCGCGGCGCACCCGGCAAGGGGCGCGGTGTCGTGACCGGGCGGCACGCAAGCCGCGTGTCGCGCGCGCCCGAGGTGTTCGGCGAACTGCCGATGACCTGCCTCGCGGAGGAAGTCGAAACACCGGGGGTGGGCCAGATCAAGGCGCTGATCACCATTGCCAGCAACCCGGTGCTGTCCGCGCCGAACGGGCCGCGCATTGCCGCCGCGTTCGATCGCCTCGACTTCATGTTGAGCGTCGATGTGTACATCAACGAAACTTCACGCCACGCCGACGTGATTCTTCCCGGTACCTCGCCGCTGGAGGACATTCACTACGACGTCGCGTTCCCGCAGTTGTCGTATCGCAATCACGCGCGCTTCAGCCAGGCAGTGCTGCCGCGCGCGGCTGATCGGCCCGCCGAGTGGGAGATCCTGTTGCGGCTGGCCGCGATCGCGAGCGGTCGCGGCGCGGACGCGGATCTCGTGCCGTTCGACGATGCGTTGACTGCCGCCGATGTCCGTCGCATCGCCGGCGAGCACACCGAAGCGGTGCTCAAGGCGGTGTCGCGGTGGCGCGGCCCGGAGCGCCTGATCGATCTCGCGCTGCGCGGCGGACCGTACGGCGATCAGTTCGGGTTGAAGCCGGACGGATTGAATCTGGAGACGACGCAGGCCGCGTCGGCCGGGATCGACCTCGGGCCGCTTGCGCCGCGCATTCCTGAAATTCTGCGCACGCCCTCGGGCCGGGTTGAACTGGCGCCGCCGCTGCTGCTTGCCGACCTCGAGCGAGCAGAAAAGAGGTTGAACGAGACGTCGCCGGACCTTGTGATCATTGGCCGCAGGCAGGTGCGATCGAACAACAGCTGGATGCACAACTTGCCCACGCTTGCCAAGGGCCGCAATCGCTGCACGGTACTGCTCAATCCGGCGGATGCGCGGCGGCTTGGACTGCGCGACGGCGAGCGCGCGCGAATCGTGCGCGGCACGCAGGCGATCGAAGCACAGGTACAGGTCAGCGACGAGATGATGCTGGGCGTGGTCTGTCTGCCGCATGGTTGGGGACACGATCTGCCGGAGGCACGACTCAGCGTCGCCGCGCTGCAGCCGGGGGCAAACCTCAACGCGGTGCTTGACGAGACCGTGCGCGATCCTCTGTCGGGCAATGCGGTGTTGAGTGGCGTGGCGGTGGTTGTCAGCGCGGTTGGCTGATCACTCGAGCGAAGCCGTCTGTCATGCCCGCCCACTCCCCGACCATGACTTGGTCGGTGCGCCTTGATCGCCTCGAACAGGTAGCTGGATGTCGACACGGTCCCCCCCGCAAAGTCGCGTTATTCGTTACTTCGTGCACGCCCCATTGACACGCGAGCCGAAATGTTAGACCGACGGAGGTCTTCGGCGCCAAATCACGCTGCGGCATCTACCGCGGTCGATTGAGGAGGACGAAATGAGTGCGACATTGCGGGCCACGCGCATCGCGCGAGGGTCGCTGCTCGTCGTGGGGATCGGCGCCGGGCTCAGCGCTTGCTATGTGATCCCGATGAATCCAGACGGCTCGCCTGCTTGGCATCTGTTGCCGCCGGGGGTCGCCGCCTCCGTCGCGGCGGCCCCGCCGCCGGCGCCGATGGCGGTCGCGCCAGTCACGGCTTCAGTGCCGGCAATGGCGGTCGGCGCGTCGTCGTATCAGGCGCGGCTGTATCCGATGAATGAGAGCGCAGCGAAGACGGGCCAGCGGGTGGCCAGCATTACCGACCTGAATACCGGGCGCGGACTGCTGACGCTGAACATGGGCGGGGAGTCCCTGTCAGGCGAGGCCACTCGCGTCTCAGACACGCACCCAGGATTCGGCAGCGTGTACGAGAAGGTGCCCAATACGCCGATCCAGGTCCGGCCGGGGCAGCCGAAGGGCATTGCCAACGCGACCGGGTCACGGGGGACCTGGGTCAATTGCGAATATGTTCTCGAAGGTGGCGGCCGCGGCACAGGCGCGTGCCTGATGTCCAACGGCGCGGCCTATCAGATTCACTTTGGCAGCTGAACCCCGAGAAATACCCGTGCGGCGAGAAGCGCGGCGGACCCGTCATGGTCGCCGCGCGGGTGTATCACCGAGTGTCCGACTTCGCGAGCAGCGTGTAGTGCTCGACCTGCGGCGGCTGCGCAAAGAACGGCCCGACGATCGCGCGCCACTGGGCGAACGCGGGCGAGCCGCGGAAGTCGACAGTGTGGTTCTCCAGCGTGTCCCAGAAGATCATCAGCAGATAGCGCTCGGGTGACTCAATGCCCTGGTTGACCTTGTAGCCGCGAAAGCCCTGGGCCTTCGCGATTACTGTTTCCACCCCGCGGCGGATGGCTTCGTCGAACGCGGCCTGCCGGCCGGGTTGGATTCGAATATCGGCGATTTCGAGGATCATGGGCGGACTCTGGTGCAGTGCGCCATCGTAGCGCCACGCTCGTTCATTCTTGCAGTCCGCGGATGAGTGCTTGCGCCGGTGGCGCATCGGACTAGAGTTCACCAAGGAGGCCGGCAGGCAACAGCGTGGGAGACTCGCCCTGCCTCCGGTCAGTCGCAGTTCACGCAAGGAGGCAGCCATGACGACGGCAATGATGGATGTGGCGATCGGGGACCTGCCACTTTTCCGGCAGTTTCGACCAAAGAACATTGACAGGCTGCAAGCGCTTGCACGCCCGCTGTGTTTCGACGCGGGCCAGGTCATCTTCCGCGAAGGCGATGCCAGTTCGCTCTTCTACATCGTCCAGTCGGGGCACGTGGCGCTCGAGATCGCCGCGCCGGGGCGGGCGCTGCGGGTGCAGATCGTCGGACCGGGCGACGAGTTCGGCTGGTCGGCGCTGCTGCACGGTCGCGGCAAGCACTTCCAGGCACGCACGCTCGATGCGGTCGAGGCGGTCGCGTTCGAAGGCGCAGAGTTGCTCGCTTTGTGTCGTGAAGACCCTGTCTTCGGCTTCGAGTTGATGCAGCACCTGCTCGGGCTGGTCGCCGACCGCCTGCAGGCCACACGCGTGCAGTTGTCGGACTTCTACTCACCGCAGGCCAAGCGTGCGGGCGCGTGAGCGTCGATCGCGCGCGCTGAACACAAGGCATCGGGCGACGCCGCAGATTACTGCGGCGGACACGCGCCGCCCTTGTCGAACACGATGCGCCAGACGCCGGGGGCCTCCTGGCGCCAGACCGACAGAAACGATCCGATGCACTTGCCGCTCGGATCGAACACGGGGCCGGTGCTGAGAGCGAGTGTGCCGGAGTCGAGCACCTGCACGGTTTGCGGCCGCCACGAGAAAGGTGCCGTCGGCTTCTGGTAGAAACGCTTCCACGCGTCGGCGACGGTCTGCTTGCCGCGCAGCGGCGTTTCGCCGTTGAAGAACACGGTTTCGTCAGACAGGAATGACGTGAACGCCGCATGGTCGCGATCGGCCATGGTCTTGGCGAAGGCGCGCTCCGTGTCTGCAACCTGTCTTTCGAGCATCGCGCGATCGGGTGGCAGCGGCACCGTGCTGCAGGCGGCCAGCAGGAGCCAGACGGTGGCGATGGCAAGGGCGATGCGCATGAGGGCCTCCAGATATTCAATCGAGGGAAGATACGTCACTGGCAGCCAGCCTCCGGCCGGAGCCGCGTGTTGCGCGACGAAATCGCAACGCGCAGTCGGTGCCGCGCTGCGCGCCGGATGCCATGCCATGCGAACGCGCGTGCAGCATGCCGCTCAAGGCCGGTCGGCGACGCGCGCGACGATCGTGGCAGGCGACAGCAGCGCACCGCGGCGGGTCAAGGTGAGCCGATCGGGACTGCGCCAGGCGTCGCTCGCGTCTTCGAGCACCAGGCTGCTGCCGGTGAGCCCGGCGAGCGCAAGCTGCGCACCGAGGCCGATGCCGAGCCGGCGAAGAACCGAGAAGCAGGCGCGGCGTGCCTGCGCCCTGCTCACGGTGGCCGGGGAGTTACTGGCGGGAAGGCTCGACGAAATGTGCGGCGCGGTCGATCGACTTCAACGTCACCTGCAGTACCTCGGAGCCGCGCATCAGGCGCAGCGGCACGTTCACACCCGCGGCGCCGAGGCTCCACACCGTTCGGTACAACTGCGCCTGCGATGTGATCGCGGTGTCGCCGACCGCGAGCACGAGATCGCCTTGCTGAACGCCGGCCTTGTCCGCGGGGCCGTCGCTGCTCACGCGCGTGACCACGAGGCGACCGCGAAGCTCCGCGGTCGCCAGGCCCATCCAGGGTCGCGGTGCGCCTGTGCGGGCGCCGCGCGCGATCAGGTCGGCCAGGATCGGCTTGACGATGTCGATCGGCACGAACATGTTGCCGGGTAGTTCCTCTTCGTCGCCCTCGGGGTCGACGTCGCGCACCAGCAGCGAGCCCACGCCGACCAGTTGCAGGTTGCGATTGATCAGTGCCGCACCGGCCCATCCATCCGTGGGCGGCGAAACAAACAGCGCTTCGTCGAGCAGATACTCCCAACTGCCGGAGAACGGCCGTTTGACCATCAGGCGCGCGAGACTCGCTGCCTCGCGGCCGCCAAAGGGAAGGGTCATGACGATGTCGTCTTCGCGCAGCGCGGCCGACGAGCCGAGCGCGATCGGCTTCACCTCGAGCGGTGCCAGCGGTTCAAGTACTGCGAAGCCGGTTGGGTGATCGTAACCTGCCACGCGCGCGGGCACGGTGCGACCCGCATTCGTGGTGAGCTGCACCTCCTGCGCCTCGATCGTCAGATAGCCGATCGTCAGCACGCGGCCGCGCGCATCGATCACGATGCCGGAGCCGATGCGTTCGCGCCCGAGCGTTTCGTTCGAACGCGCATCCGGCAGCGCTTGGGTGCGCACGCGAACCACGGCGTCGACCAGCGCCTGCGCATGCGCTTCGTCCAACAGCGTCGCGGACTGGGCGGTCGCGTTCGCCGTGAGCAGCAGCGCGCACACACCGACGGCCGATGCCATCCGGAGAATTCTGTGCATGGTATGACCCCCGCTAGCGACCCGCCCGACGATTCCGCACCATACGCGAATCTCTCACTCGCGCGATCGCCGCTTCAGGCGGGGTCCAGCGGCGCGTGCAGACGCGTTCCAGGCACGACAATACCGCCGCGAGCGCCGATCTCGATCGAACCATAGCGCGCGGCGAACGCCGGCGGAAGTTCACGCGCGCCCGGGCACGCCAGCCACAGCCGCAGCAGATGGCGTTTGCGCCCCGGTTCGGGCCAGTCTTCAAACGCGGTGCGATCGTGCAGCAGCGTGTGGTTGTGCACGAACTGCATGTCGCCCGGCCCCAGGCGCATCGTTAAATTCAGGCGCGGGTCGTTCGCCAGCGCGTCGAAGAGGTCGAGCGCCTCGATGTCGGCGCGCGTCAAACGTGGCGCCTCAGGGAAACGTTGCGCGCTATCGAAATACTGGCGCTGATAGAACACGGTCAATGCGTTCGTATGCCAGTTGAATACCGGGATCATGAAGAACGGAAGCTGACCCTCCGGCACCTCGCCGCGACGATCGTGCGCCATCGGTGTCAGCAGTCGCGCCAGCAGGTCGGGGCGCGCGGCGCGCATTTCGTTGAAGATCGTCAGCGCGCTGACCAGCAGGGAATCGCCGCCGTACTTCGCCTCGCGCAGGCACAGCAGACCCACCACGTCACATGAGTCGGTGTGAAAGGTTTGCCGCTCATGCGTCTGATAGATGCGCACGTTCGGATCGACGCTGCTCAGCCCGAGGTCGCACACATGGCCGAGCACATGCCCCTTGGCGTTCTGCGAGCGCGCGCGACCCAGGCGAGCGCCGATCCCCATGAAGATCGTCGCGGCTTCACGGCGCGAATAACGCTCGATCGGCAAGCCGCGCACCAGCACGAACCCGCGGCCATGCAGCAACTCGCGGCGCAGGTCGTCCAGCCAGCGGTCTAGCGTCGGCAAGGGGAAGGCGTCGCGGACGAGTTGCGCGATGTCGAGATTGCGGGCGCTGACCGTCCGCATCGCCGCCTCAAGTTCGGCGATCTGTGCCGTCGTCAAGTGAACGATCCAGTCGTCGCGCTTCGCGATCTGTGCCCCGTGCCAAACCGCGGCACCCGACTGCACCGGCGGCAGTTCGATCACATTCATGCGGCGGCCGTGTTGACGCGAGACCGGTCACGTGCGCGCCACCGCAGCCAGGCAGCGATCAAAACGTTCAGCAGGTTCCCGCCGCCGCCGTTGACGAGCGCGGCGCGGTACGAGCCGGTCAGGTCGAACACCGCACCCGACAGCCAGCCGCCGAGCGCCATGCCGCCGAGCGTGAACAGCAGCACGGCGATGACCTGGCGACGCCAGGCCGCGGGCGAGTCGACGAGATGGGTGGAGGGGTCCACGGGCAGCACGTAGCCGAGCCCGGAGCTTACGCGGCGCGCCGCAGATCGTCAGTGGTACGACGGTGCCTTCGAGAGCGATCTCGAGCGCGGCCAAGGCAATCTTGCCGATGCCGAGCGCACTGGCTTCGGGCAGGCGGCCAGCACGCTGCTTCTCCGCGGCGAGCGCGCGTCGGGCACGTAGCCGAGCTTCAGGCAAGCGAGATCGGCCAGCAGCACGACGACTCCGAGCAGGAAGACGGGCGGCTCGCCGCCGTTCTTCCTGGTGTTGCCCGGCGCCGACGACGCGCTCAGCTCGCGCGCTTCCCCAGCTGTCGGATCGCTGCGTCAAGACGTGAATGGGCTGCGTACAGGGCGACGAACTCGCGTTCGCTGCGCCCGCCCTTGGCGCGAATGGCGTCGACCAGCGCGTGTCGTTCCGCCGCGTTCCACGTGTGCGGCTCCAGCATCAGCACCAACGGCGCCCACCGATGCCAGGCGACCTTCTGATCCGGGCTGAAGCCGCGCAGCGAAGCCAGGCTGCACTGCCGCATCGCTTCCCGAGCACACTCATCCAACGCGCCGTTTCGATCGGGGCCGGCGCGCTGCGACAGGAACGCACCCGCCCGCAGTCCGAGGTCTGCCAGCGGCGGAAGCGGATGAGGACGCGCTGGATCAAGATCGAAGAACACGTGGCGCATGGCCAGCGCGCGCAACATGGCATGGCTCGATCGGTGCGTGGCGTTGCGACGCATGCGCTCAAGCTCCGCGCGTACGAGCCTGAACGTTGCGGCATCGCGCGGGCGGAAGCCAAGCTTGTAATAGAACCACCACGCGCCGGACGCGATGCCTTCGTCGTTGCCCTGCCCCAGCTGATACGGCTCGATGCTGAACGAGATCGTGCCGAACGCGTACCGCAGCGCCGCCAGCAGGCGCGCGAACGTGAACGCCGCCTCAGCGCCACGAAAGGTGTCGAACGTATTGAACGAGAGCGCCGCGGTGCGGCCAACGACATCGGCCTGCAGGTAGCCGATCGGAACGCCATTGCGCAATGTAAGGCCGCCAAAGATCGCGGCGATGGTGTGGCGCCGTTCGGCGATGAGGCCGCTCATTGCATAGGCCAGGCCGTCGCCGTCATCGATCAGCCACACGTCGTGCGCATTCGCGTAGGAGAAGGCTTCCAGTGCCCGCGCCCGCGTAACCATCGCGCCACGCGCCAGATCGACAATCTGCCGGCCACGTTGCGCCGAAAGCCGCCGGATCGCGCGCGGCGCGCGGCCGAGCTCGATGCGCAGATCGGGCCGCTCGCGCTGCGGCGGCGAGCGTCGATAAGCGAACGGCGCGCGGGCGAACTTCGCGTGTGTGCGCGACGGCGTGTCGGCACCCGGCCGCAGCTCGAAGCTGGCATCGATTGCATCGGCAAACGCCTGCCGGGTGAAGCCGTTGCCTGGCATCGCGGCGATGCGCCGGACCAGAAACGCCGCGTCGGTCTCGCCACGCGCGCGCAATCGGTCGAGCGCCGCATAGCCGGACAGCTTCAGTTCGCGCAACGCCTCGACCTCGAGCGACGTCAGCAGCAAGGGCAGCGCGCGCGCGATCAGCGTGTCGGCCTCGATGTCGCTGCGGTCCAGGGTCAGATGCGCTGGCCAGTTGTGCGTCAGCCACTGCGCCTGCGCGTGGAAGAAGCGGTAATAGATCGTCGTGCCGGCGATTCCGCTGTCCGCAAGTGCCTCCCGATGCCTGCGCAGATCGGCGCGCTGCGCAAAGTGCGCGAGCAGGTCTTCCACCAGCGACAGGACGCGGGCGTCATCCGGATACGCCCGCATGAAGCACAACGCTTCATGCAGTCGCGCCACATCGACAGCGCCGCGTAGACGCGCGCGCGGAAACTGAACGAGGAGCGCGCGCTTGCTCGCACCGGCAGCGCGCCCAAAATCGGAGCGCGCGCGCTCAAGCGCCTTGAGGAGCGAGGCCGTCGTCATCGATGAGCGGCGTCAGGTCGAGTTGATGCGCCGAAGCGCGGCGCACGGATCGTATCAGCGGTCCTTAAGCCAGGAGTACCCCACGGCCGGTTCGGCGCCCGGCCGACATCCGGCGTACGGAATGCGCCAGTCGGCGCATCGCCTGAGTCAGAATAGCGGGGGTGAGAACTCCGACCAACGAACCTGAGCGAAGCCGCACCGATGCGCGGTCGGCGCAGGCGCACGTGCTCCTCGAGCAGATCGGGTACGTCCACAACCAGGGTGTCGCCGGCGCAAGCGCAATGCTCGTCGTCGCCACCCTCTATGTCGGCATGCTGTGGCCGATCACGCCGCACCGGCACCTTCTTTCCTGGCTGGCCGCAATGGCATCGATCTGCGCCATGCGGTTTGCCTTTGCGTTGCATTGGCGGCGCAGTGCGTCCGCGCACGCGACCACGTTCTGGTCGCGTGCGGCACTTCTCATCAATGCCCTGGCGGGCGCCGCGTGGGGCTACGCAGCCGTGGCGTTGTTCCCGCTCGCGCATCCGGACAGGTACATCGTCGCGGCGTTCATTCTGGTCGGCATGCCAGCCGCGGCACTGGCCAGTCTGGGCTCCTGGGTGCCGGCCTTCGCCGCCTACGCGGTGATGGCGATGGCGCCCTTCGTGGTGTGGATGTTTTCGCTTGCGCAACCGCAATTCGTCGTCGTCGGCGCCGCGGGCACGATCTTCTGCGCTTACCTTCTGCGACAGGCGCAGCAGACATCGGCGACGATCCGGCGCTACATCGCGCAGCGTATCGAGCTCGAGCAGATGTCGCGCAGCCTGGCGCAGGCGCGTGATGCCGCCGTATCGGCTAGCCAGGCCAAGACAAATTTCCTGGCGAACGTGAGCCATGAACTGCGTACGCCGCTGAACGCCGTAGTGGGTCTCAGCGATCTGCTGATCGATCACACAGGCGGCCCGCGCGGACACGAACTCGCCCGCACGATGCGGCAGTCAGCGCTGTCACTGTTAGGCGTCGTCGATCACGTGCTCGACATGAGCCGGATCGAGGCTGGCAGGATTGAACTGCGGCCGCGCAACTTCGAGGTGCGCGCGTTGATGCGCGACGTACACGCGATGTTCCGGCCGGAAGCCGAGCGGCGCAGTCTGGCAATCGGCGTCGACGTCGATGGTTCGGTGCCGCCGCTCACCACTGGCGATCCCGATCGCATCCGCCAGGTCCTCGTGAACCTGATTGACAACGCACTGAAGTACACAACGGCAGGCTCGGTGACCGTCGGCGTGAACGCGGCGACGCGCGGCGACGGCCGCTACCTGCTGCGCTTCAATGTGGCGGACACGGGCGCAGGTGTGGCCGAACCGGTGCGCGGGAGAATATTCGCAGCGCTGGCGCGTAACGATAGTTCGCCGACGCGCACCGCCGAAGGCCTTGGCCTTGGACTGGCCATTTCCGCGGCGCTGGTGCGATTGATGGGCGGCGAGATCAACTACAGCAGCGAAACCGGCCGCGGCGCGGTCTTCTGGTTCACCTGTGCGGTGGGCATTGCACCGCCGACGATCACGCGCGATATCGCGCTCACCGCGCCCTCGACTGTCTCGCGTTCCGAGGCGCCGCGCATCCTTGTCGTCGATGACCACTCGGTGAACCTCATGCTGACGCGCAGGATGCTGGAAGCATTTGGCTGCGCAGTGCAATCGGTGACCAATGGCGCCGACGGCCTCAAGCACATGCGCAGCGAGGCATACGACCTCGTGTTCATGGATATCAGCATGCCGAGAATGGATGGCATCGAGACGACCCGCGCATGGCGAGCCCAGGAGCAGAGCCGCGAAAATCGATTGCCGATCGTGGCCCTGACCGCCAATGCCATGGTCGGCGATCGCCAGGCCTGCCTCGCCGCCGGGATGGACGACTACATGGCGAAGCCGGTCACGCTCGACGCACTGCGGCGTATGGTCGCGCGGCACGTGCCGGGCGTAGCCGTCTGACCGCGCCGCCGAGCGCCGCGGCGATGGAACAGGCGCGCACCCTCACACTGCGCGACGGCGTGATCGCCTATCGAGTCACGCCGGCCGCTCGGACGGGGCCGCGCCGCGCCGTCTTTCTTCTGCATGGATTGGCAAGCAATCTCACGCGCTGGTCCGAGTTTGTGCAGCACACGACGCTCGCACAACGCTGGAACGTGATCCGCGTCGATCTGCGCGGCCACGGTGATTCGCCGACCGTTGGGGCGATCGGTCTCGAGCGCTGGTGCGACGACCTGGGGGCAATCCTCGATCAGGAGCAGTACGCGGACGCCGTACTGATCGGACACAGCCTCGGCGCGCAGGTCGCGCTGCACTTCGCTGCGCGCTCGCCCAATAGGACGCGCGCGCTGGCGTTGATCGACCCGGTATTTCGACAGGCGCTGCACGGACGCTGGAAACTGCTCGCGCAGTTCGGGTCCGCATTTCGACTGGCCGCGGTGGGCGTGCGCGCGTTGAATGCAATCGGGCTCCGGCGGCGCGAAATCCCGTCGCTGGATCTGCGCGCGCTGGACCTCAAGGCACGGAGGGCATTGCGTTCGCAGCGCGACACCGAGGCCTTCGTGCGTCAGTACAGTTCGACGCGCGCCGATCTGCGCACCTTCCGCACCGCGCACTACCTGCAGGAACTGGTCGAGATGTTTCGCCCGGTGCCGGCGCCCGAATCAATCGCGGTGCCAGTGCTGCTGTTGCTGTCGGCGGGCGGAACATTCGCCGACATGCGCGAGTCGGCTGCGATTGCAGGGCGTTTTCCGCAGTCGCGCATCGTCACGATCGACTGCCAGCACTGGCCGCTGACCGAGCGTCCCGATGAAGTGCGCAGAGCGATCGAAGACTGGTGTGAGTCGATCGTGCCGTCGGAGTAGTCACCGGCAACGATGCCGCGCGTTTCGTGCAGGCCGACCCACCACGTGAGGCTCGGCGCTGAGATTCTGTTGCGCGCCGCGCATCGCTGGCGACGTCGGCGCACCGGGTCGAGGCCTCGGCGTCGCAAAACCTGATGAGCACGCCATGCATGCGCCGCCTGCATGACATGGCTTCCCGATTCTCATTTGTCCGCCGCCATGATCGCAGGTCTAATGCCTGTCGACGCGAAGGTCTTGACGGGATGCAGGCAGTGGGTGTGACCGATAACAAAGCGCAGAGTTGGTGGCTTGTCACTTTGCTGGCCGCGGCCATGATGATGGTGACAATGGGCGCGCGCCAGTCGCTTGGACTGTTCGTTTCACCGCTGAACACCAGCACCGGACTGGGCATCGTGACCATCAGTTTTGCGATGGCGGTTGCGCAGTTCGTGTGGGGCGCGGTGCAGCCGATCGCTGGCGCGGTCGCCGATCGCTACGGTCCGGGCCGCGTGCTGGCATCGGGCTTGATCATCCTCGCCCTTGGCTGTGCGCTGACCCCGCTCATGTCCAGTGGCCTTGGCCTCGTCTTCTCGATTGGTCTGCTCACGGCGGCCGGCGCGGGCGCAGGCAGTTTTTCCGTCCTCATCGGCGCGGCTGCGCAGCGCGTGCCGGTGCGGCAGCGCGGCACCGCCTCGGGCGTGATCAACGCCGGCGGGTCGTTTGGCCAGTTTCTGATCGCTCCTCTCGCGCAGAAACTGATCTCGACGATGGGCTGGATGGGCGCCATGTGGTCGCTGGCGGCGTTGACGCTGGCGGCGCTGCCAATCGCACGTTTGCTGCGCCGTTCACCGGTCGCCAGCGTGGCCGCCGGGGTCGGCGACGGCGGACTGCGCAGACAACTGCGGGTGGCGTTCGCCGATCGCAGCTATCGGTTGGTGCACGCAGGCTTCTTCACCTGCGGTTTTCACATCGCGTTTCTGGTCACGCACCTGCCAGGCGAGGTCAGCCTGTGCGGGCTGCCGGCGACGGTGGCGAGCTGGTCGCTCGCGCTGATCGGACTCGCCAACATTGCCGGGAGCCTGTTCGCTGGCTGGTGCGTCAATCGCTATCGCAGCAAGTACATCCTGGCGTGGATGTACGGCTCGCGCACGTTGCTGGTACTGCTGTACCTCGCGGCGCCAAAGAGCGAGTGGACCTTCTACATCTTCGCGATCGGACTCGGCTTCACCTGGCTTGCCACCGTGCCGCCGACGGCGGGCGTGGTCGGCAAGCTCTTCGGTGTGCGTTATCTTGCCACGCTGTTCGGACTGACACTGCTGTCACACCAGGTCGGCGGTTTCTTCGGCGCCTGGCTGGGCGGGATTGCGATCGAGCAGCAAGGCAGTTACCTGTGGATGTGGTATGCGGACGCGGTGCTCGCCGCCGCCGCTGCGCTGCTCAACCTGCCGATCCGCGAGCCGCAAATCAAGCGCGTCACACAGCCGGCCTGATTCCTTTCAGCACCGCCCCTCGGCCGCCAGCCGCCGCATGTGTGCGGCGAATTCGGGGTCTTCAGCACGCAGTCGTTCTTCGATGCGCGCGAAAGAAGCGTCGCGCCGAATCCATCCGCGCGTGCAGTCTTCCCGCACGTTCCAGCGTCGCTGCGTCGATGTTCATCCGCGGTTTCCAGGAAGCCAGGCAGGCACGCTTGAAGAGCGACATCCGCAGGTCGAAAATGACCGGCACCCGATTTGTCTTTTCCGACCTCGAACCGGGGGCCGGCGTTGCGGCGTCCGGGTGCGGTGACGAGGTAGCGCGCGGGCGCCCAGCCGTCGTGATCCAGCCTTTCGAGGCCCGTTTCCGTGTCAGACGATCGCGAGCGGCGTGCGCCGGCGCGGTGGTGGGAAGTGCTTGTCGATCTCCGCACGATCGTCCGCGCCGAGTTCTGCGCTTGCGGCGGCGAAGTTCTGCCGCAGATGTTCGATCTGCGCAGCCTTTGGAATCGCGATCACATCCGGTTTCGAAATGACCCAGGCCAACGCGACTTGCGCCGCGGTTGTGTCGTGGCGCCTGCCAATCGCAGCGAGCGCAGTGTTCCGCGCCAGGGTACCTTCGTCGATCGGACAGTAGGCCATCGTTGGCACGTGACGTTCGCGCTGCCACGGCAGAAGCTCGTACTCGATGCCGCGCCGTGATGCCGAGTAGTAGACCTGATTGGCGGCGCAGTGCGAACCGTTGTTGAGCGACCAGAGTTCGTTCATGTCCGCCACGTCGAAATTGCTGACGCCCCAATGCCGGATCTTGCCGTCGCGTTTCAAATGTTCGAAGACCTCGCAGGTCTCGGCAAGGGGCACGCTGCCGCGCCAGTGCAGCAGGTACAGGTCAATGTGATCGGTGCGCAGCCGTTTCAGGCTGCGCTCGCAGGCCGCGATCGCGCCCTTCCTCGACGCGTTGTGCGGATAGACCTTGGAGACGATGAAAACGTCGTCCCGGCGACCGCTGATCGCCGCGCCGACCACTTCTTCTGCGCCGCCTTCGCCGTACATCTCGGCGGTGTCGATCAGCCGGTATCCGATGTCGAGGGCGGCGCGCACCGCCGCGACTTCAGCGGCCCGCGTGCGCGCGTGCTCGCCCATTTTCCAGGTGCCAAGACCCAGTGCCGGGACGGTTTCGCCTGACGGAAGGGTGACAGTGCGCATCGACTTTGCTTGAACGGTGCCGGCAGACGATACTCCGGCCGATGCAGACGCTCGTGCTCGACGCCGTCGACAAGCGCTTCGCCACCGGCGTGTGGGCGCTGCGCGCTGCGTCGCTCGCGATCGAGGCCGGCGAGTTCGTCGCCCTGCTCGGCCCCTCGGGCTGCGGCAAGAGCACCGCGCTGCGCCTGCTCGCCGGGCTGGAAGCGCCGACGCAGGGTGCCGTTCGCGTCGATCGCGCGGCCACGATGTCGGTCGTATTCCAGGAACCAACGCTGATGCCGTGGTCGAACGTGTTCGATAACGTGTGGTTGCCGCTGCGCATTGCCGGTATCGCGCGCGACACCGCGCGGGAGCGCATCGCTCCCCTGCTGGAGGCCGTTGGCCTGGCGGGGTTCGAGGGCGCTTTTCCGAACGAGTTATCCGGCGGCATGAAGATGCGCACCTCGATCGCGCGCGCGCTCGTCACGCGGCCATCGGTGCTGTTGATGGACGAGCCGTTCGCTGCGCTCGACGAAATCACGCGCTACCGGCTCAACGACGATCTGCTCGCGTGGTGGCGCGCGCACCGACTGACCGTCCTGTTCGTCACGCACAGCGTGTTCGAGGCGGCGTATCTTAGCCAGCGTGTGCTGGTCATGGGTGCGCGCCCGGGGCGCGTGGCGGCCGATCTTGCGATCGACGCGCCCTACCCGCGTTCGGCGGCGTGGCGTACCAGCGTGCGCTACGCGCAGGTTGCGCGCGCCGTGTCAGAAGCGCTCGAAGCCGCCTCCAGCGGGCCGACGTGAAGTCGCTCGCTCATCTGCGCGAGTACGGACTGCCGCTGGCGGTCTTCGTGGGCGTGATCGCGCTGTGGGAAATCGTGGTTCGCGTCAACGGCATCCCGCACTACATCCTGCCTGCGCCCAGCCGCGTCATGGTGACGCTGATCGACAACTTTGGCTCGCTCGCAACGTCGTGGTGGTTCACGATCAAGATCACCTTTGGCGCGCTGCTGCTTGCCGCCGTCGGCGGGGTGTTGCTGGCTTCGGCGTTTGCGCTGTCGCGCACGGTCGAACGCGCGCTGTTTCCCTTTGCCATTGTGCTTCAGGTCACCCCGATCGTCGCGATCGCACCGTTGATCCTGATCTACATCAACAGCACCACCGCGGCCCTGCTGATCTGCGCGTGGATCGTCGCGTTCTTCCCGATCCTGTCGAACACGGTGATCGGCCTGCGCGCCGCCGATCCCAACCTGCACGACCTGTTTCGCCTGTATCGCGCCACACCGTGGCAGCGGCTGCGGCTGCTGCTGGTGCCGACGGCGCTGCCCTACTTCATCGCCGGGCTGAAGATATCCGGCGGCCTGTCGCTGATCGGCGCGGTGGTGGCGGAATTCACAGCGGGCGCGGCGGGACGAGAGACCGGGCTTGCGTCGCGTATTCTGGAGGCAAGTTTTCGCACCGAAATTCCCAAGATGTACGCCGCGCTGGTGCTGGTGTCGCTGACCGGGGTGGCGATCTTCGTTGTGTTCAACCTGCTGTCGCGCTGGCTGCTGGGCCGATGGCATGCAGCCGAGCAGCCGGACCTCAAATGATATGAAGGAGCGTCGCATGAAACCAGTCCGTTTGCTGCTCGCGCTGTGCCTGGCTGGCGTCTGCGCAGCGTCGATCGCGCAGTCGCCGCCACTGCAGAAGGTCGTTTTCGCAACGAACTGGAAAGCACAGGCCGCGCATGGCGGCTTCTATCAGGCGCTGGTCGACGGCACCTATCGCAGCTTCGGCCTCGACGTGACGATTGTGCCCGGCGGCCCGCAGGTCAACAACCGTCCGCTGCTGCCCGCCGGCCGCATCGATTTCCTGATGACCGGCAACCTGCTGCACTCCTTCGACAACGTGAAGAACGGTGTGCCGACGATTGCGGTTGCCGCGATCTTCCAGAAGGATCCGCAGGCACTGATCGCGCATCCGGGCCAAGGCTACGAAAGATTCGAGGCGCTGAAGAACGCGCCGGTGGCGCTGATCGCCAAGGACGGCCAGTTCTCGTGGTGGCAATGGCTGAAGGTGCAGCACGGCTTCAAGGACGAGCAACTGAAGCCGTACAACTACAACCTCGGCCCGTTTCTTGCGAACAACAAGGCCATCCAGCAGGGCTATTCGGTCGCCGAGCCGATCTACGTCGAGAAGCAAGGCGGCTTCAAGCCGGTCGTGCACCTGCTGGCCGACCATGGGTTTTCCACCTATTCAACACTGATCGAGGCGCGCGTCGATATGGTGCGTGACAAACCCGAACTAGTGCAGCGCTTCGTCGACGCGTCGATCCTCGGTTGGGTCAACTATATGTATGGCGACCGCAAGGCGGCGAATGCGCTGATGCGCAGGGAGAACCCGGAGATGACCGAAGAGGAGCTGGAGGCTTCAGTGGCGCTCATCCGCGCGCAGGGGGTGGTCGATTCCGGTGAGGCGCTCGAGCGCGGCATCGGTGCGATGTCGAGCGCGCGCATCCGTGACTTCTTCGACAAGATGGTACAAGCCGGACTGTACAAGCCGGGCGAGGTCGATTTGTCGAAGGTCGCGGCCACCCAGTTTGTCAACCGCCGGATTGGGATTGATGTGAAGCAAAAGCTGGCGCCAAAATGACGCGCGCCGAACGAATCCGGCACGGCTTTTCGGGCGTAGCGCTGGCGGGAGCCACGGCGGCGCACACATTCATGGTGCACATCACGGCGCGCATCGTCGCGCGCCCCGACACGGCGCAGGCGTTGAGGAACGTCCTGCCGGCCTTGGTCGAGCCATCGCGCAACGAACCCGGCTGCGTTGCCTGCCCGCTTTCCTGGCGCAGCGACATGCCGCACGAACTCCAGACAAGCGAGCCGGAGCGCACACAGGCCGATGCGGACGCGCACATGTCGATGCCGCGCGTGCCGGCGGCCATCGCCGCCGCGCGCCCCCTGCTGGCGGAGCCGCCGGCGATCAACTCGTACGCGTTGCTTAGATAGGCGTCCGCCGTGGAACGCATCGTGACCGTCATCGATATCGCGCGCTCGCCGGAGCAGGTTTTTGAGTTCGTCACCAATGCCGCACACTGGAAGCGCTGGAATCCGGCAACCATTGCGGTCAGTGGAGTGCCCAACCGAGCGCTTGTGCACGGCGAAACGATCGACGAGCAGATCCGCGCCGGCCCGCGTCGCTTTTCTGCGCGCTGGACCGTGACCGAATGCAAACCGCCGCGGCGCTGGGTGATCGTTACGGACTCCGCCGAAGGCGAGGGCAGGATCATTTGCAAGACCACTGAACATCAAGGCGTGACCTACTTCGAGCGCACGCTGGAATACGCCTCCAAGCGCTGGCCATGGAAGTGGTTCGACGGATCGCTGACGCGCCGTCTGCTGACACGCCAGTGCGAACAGGCGTTGCGCAATCTGAAGCAGGTCATCGAATCGCGGCGTGAATTGGCCGGCACGCGCTACTGACGCGGCCGGGCGCCGGCGCGTTCCGCGCTGATCTTCGGGGGCCCGGTTTCCTCGCGGCGCGTAGGCAAACGCGCCGATCCCGGACGATCGATGCCTCGTTTCCTGCAGGCTGGCAGCACGACCTGATCGGTGGACTGTGGATCGGCACGGCGGTCGCGGTGCTGTTCCTGCTGACGGGTCTTGTCGGCGGGATACGCACTGTGGTCAGTTCGACCCGGTCCTGCGTTTCGAAACTGGAGCTCTTCCGGCAGCCGCGGCGGGTGGGTGCACGTGGCGGCTCGTGTTCGCGGCCGGACTGATCCTTGGGCGCCGTCGCGGTGACCACGCTGGCATATCAACCTAGAAACGGCAGTTGAGACTGCACCGATGGCGATTTCGTCAAGGCTGGCGGGGCTTTGCGCGGATGATGCAAACTCACCCGATGGGTGAAGCGAACGAAGCGCGCAAGGGGCCGATCGCGCCGGCCGTCGAGACGATGGTGGCGCAGACGATGGGCGGGCGCATGCAGGTGCGCTGGGACGAGTCGGCGCAGGCCACGCCGCACGGGCAGTTGGTGTTCTTTGCCGAATTCCTGGCCACGGCCGGGGTGTTCGACCGCTGGGTCGACGCTTGCCCGCTGAGTTACAGCAGTCCGAACGCCTCGCCCAAGCGCGACGTGCTGGGCACGCTGATGCTGGGCATTTTGGCGGGTAGCCGGCGCTATGCGCACATTGCCGGGGTGCGTGGCGACGCGGTGGCCGCGCAGGCGCTGGGGATGCGCCGCGTGGTCAGCGAAGACGCGGTGCGGCGCGCGTTGCAGCAGGTCGAGAGCGAAGCGGCCGAGTCGTGGATGCGCGCGGCCCTGATGGACAGCGTGAAGAGCGTGCTGGTGCGGCCGTGGATCCTGGATGTGGACACCACGATCAAGCCGCTGTATGGACACCAGCAGGGCGCCGAGGTGGGCTACAACCCGCACAAGCCCGGCCGTCCCAGCCATGCGCTGCACACCTTCTGGGTGGGCAACCTGCGGCTGGTGCTGGAGGCGCAACTGAGCAGCGGCAAGCAGCACACATCGGGTCACGCGCGGCCCGCGCTGGGACGCCTGCTGGATGAACTGGGGGAGCACGGTCCGGCGCTGGTGCGGGGCGATTGCGGCTGGGGTAACGAGGACATCCTCAATGAGTGCGAACGGCGTGATCGACCGTACCTGTTCCGGCTGCGGCGCACGGCCAACGTCAAGCGGCTGTTGCAACGGCTGTTCAATCGCGAGGACTGGAGCGCCGCGACCGAAGCGTCCCAGGGGGGGCAGGCGATCGAAGACCGTCTTCAGCTCAGCGGCTGGAGCCGCGAGCGGCGCGTGGTGGTGCTGCGGCGGCGACTCAAGCAAGACCTCGCGCTGACACGCAAGGCATCGACGCCGGCGGACCAGATGCTGCTGGCGCTGCCCCACGACGAGGTGTGTGACGAGGCCGACCTGTGGGAGTACGCGGTGCTGGTGACCAACAGCACCTACGAGCGGCAAGCGATCGGTCAGCTGTACCGTGACCGCTGCGATTGCGAAAACGGGTTCGACGAATTAAAGAACCAGTGGGGCTGGGGCGGCTTCACCACGCAGGACATGCACCGCAGCCAGATCACCGCACGCGCGGTGGCGCTGGTCTACAACTGGTGGAGTTGGTACGTGCGCGCGGCCAACCCGCAGGGGCGCCGCGAGGCGCTGACCAGCCGCCCGTTGCTGCTCGCGGCGGTGGGCCGCGCGGTCAGCCATGCCGGCCAGACGCTGCTGTACCTGACGCCGATGCACGCCGAAACGGGCCTGATCAAATCGATGATCGCCAATGTCCATGCGGCTTTGCGCCACGTCAGGCGCGCTGCGGAGCAGTTGCCCGGGCTCGACCGCTGGCGCGCGCTGCTGGCCTATATCTGCGACAGAATCGTCGCCCATAACCCCTTGCCAACGCCTCCGCCAGCATTGGCGGCGCCAACGTAACTGCGGTTTTTAGGATCAATTGAGCCCACGCTTGATGCGGCGGCCGGTTCTCGAGGCGAGCTTTGGCACGCATCCTGTCTCTGGCCAGCGCGACACGCTGGTGGTTGCCGCGATCTTTGGCATTGGCTGGGGCCGGTGCGGCGTGTGCCCCGGGGCCGGCGATCGCCGGTCTGGGGGGCGGGCATCTGGCCCCTGCGGTTCACCCGGGTCGGCATTGTTGCAGGCGCCTACCGGCACGGATGGCTCGCAAGCGGAGCGTCGCGAGCTCAGCCGGAATAGCGCCGCAGGCCTTCCAGAACCTCGATCACGATCGCGCCGTACTCGACGCGCAGCAGTCGCGCCTGCTCCAGCGTGTGCAGCGCCTGGTTGACACGCTGGCGCGAGATGCCGGCCAGGTAGCCGATTTCTTCCTGCGATACCTCGAGTTTGTTGTCGATGCCGGGATACAGAATCGGGTTGAAAAGCGCCGCCAGGCAGAGCGCGACGCGCGCATCCGGGCCGTGCAGGCGCTGCGCTTCGAGCATGCCGATGAACTGGCCGAGCCGCTCGTTAATCTGCACCAGCAGGAAGCGGTTGAACGGGATGCTGGTGTTCAGCAGCCATTCAAAGTTGCGCCGCGGCCGGCGGGCGATGCGGGATTCGCGCAGGGCGACCACGTCGTAGCGGCTTGGCTCGGTCTTGAGCAGGCTGCCTTCGCCGAACCAGCCGCCGGCCGGAATGCCGGTGAAGGTCGAGGTCTTGCCGTCGGGCGCGGTGATCATCATCTTGACGAGTCCGTCGAGCACACCGAGCCAGGCAGCGACGGGCTCACCGCGTCGGCAGACATAGCCGTCCGGGGCGACGACGGTCTCGGCCGACTCGGCGGCCACGCGCGTTCGCTGCTCGGGGGTGAGCAGCGTTGCCCAACGCGTGGCGGATAGACATTCGTCAAGGGTCTCCCGCATGGCAGGCGCATTGTCGCCCGAATGACAGCGCGCCGCCGCCGGCGTGGCTACCGTGCGCGCCTCGGTTGCGGGTCTGCGCCTCGATTTCCGCGCAAGGCGGTGTTACCGTAGACCGAGCAGGGAGCGGCGCCCACCGAAGGCGCGCTGGAAATCAAGGAGACACAGTGATGGCCGTGCCGTCCTCACTACCGCCGGATACCTTTCCGAAGCTGCTGCAGCAGCACGCCTATCTGCGGGCGGGGCATCCGGCGCTGCGTGAAAAAGACCTCGGTATCTGGCAAACCTGGTCCTGGTCGCAAACCGCGGCCGAGGTCAAGAAGCTGGCTGCGGGACTGCACGTGCAAGGCTTCAAGCGCGGCCAACATCTGGCGATCATCGGCGAGAACCGCCCGCGGCTGTATTTCGCGATGATGGCGGCGCAATGCCTGGGCGGTGTGCCGGTGCCGATGTACCAGGACGCGATCGCGGCCGAGATGGTGTACGTCTTCGACAATGCCGAGATTGCCTACGCGATCGTTGAGGACCAGGAGCAGGTCGACAAGATGCTCGAGGTGCGCGAGCAGCATCCGGCCCTTGAACACATCTACTACGACGAGCCTCGTGGCCTGCGCCACTACACGAACCCCGGCCTGCTGCCGCTCGATGAGCTGATCCGCCTTGGCGAGGGACTGCTGTCGGTGCAGCCCAATTTCATCGATGAAGAGATCGCCAAGGGCTCGCCGCAGGACACGGCGGCGCTCTTCTACACCTCGGGCACGACAGGCAAACCCAAAGGTGTTGTGCAAACCCATGAAGCGTTGCTCGACCGCGCGCGCGCCTGCACGGACATGGAGCAACTGACGGTCTACGAGGACGTGCTGGCCTACCTGCCGATGGCCTGGATCGGCCAGAACATCTTCTCGTATGCGCAGGCGCTGGTGACGGGCTACACGGTCAATTGCCCGGAATCGCCTTCGACGGTGCTGAACGATCTGCGCGAAATCGGCCCGACCTATTACTTCGCGCCGCCGCGCGTGTTCGAAGGCATGCTCACGCAGGTGATGATCCGAATGGAAGACGCGGGCTTCATCAAGCGTCGGATGTTCCACTATTTCATGGACGTCGCCAAGAAGGTCGGCGGCCGGATTCTTGATGGCCAGTCGGTCGGGTTGATCGATGCCCTGCTGTACAAGCTGGGCAATCTGTGCGTCTACGGTCCGCTGCGCAACGTGCTTGGGATGAGTCGCGTCAAAGTGGCCTATACGGCCGGCGAAGCGATCGGCCCGGACCTCTTCACGTTCTATCGCTCGATCGGCATCAACCTGAAGCAGCTGTATGGCTCGACCGAAACATCGGTGTTCGTGTGCGTGCAGCCGAACGGGCAGGTCAAATCCGACACCGTGGGCCCGCCGGTCAAGGGCGTCGAACTCAAGATCAAGGACAACGGCGAAATCCTGATCAAAAGCCCGGGCCTGCTGAAGGAGTACTACAAGAATCCGCAGGCCACGGCCGAGGTGAAGGACGCCGACGGCTGGTATCACACCGGCGATGCCGGCTATCTGGACGCCGACGGGCACCTCAAGATCATTGATCGGGCCAACGATGTTGGAAAGCTTGCGGACGGCACGCTCTTCGCGCCCAAGTACATCGAGAACAAGCTCAAGTTCTTCCCGTACATCAAGGAGGCGGTGGCGTTCGGCAATAACCGTGACCAGGCCACCGCATTCATCAACATCGATTTCGAAGCGGTCGGCAACTGGGCCGAACGGCGCGGCCTGCCCTATGCGGGTTACATCGACCTGGCCGGCAAACCCGAAGTGCTGAACCTGATTGCGGAGTGCGTGGAGAAGGTCAACGTCGATCTGGCAGCCGATCCCAAGCTCGCCAATTCGCAAATTCATCGCTTCCTGATCCTGCACAAGGAACTCGATCCCGATGACGATGAACTGACGCGCACGCGCAAGGTGCGACGCGGTTTCATTCAGACCAAGTACGCGCTGCTGGTCGAGGCGCTATACGCGGACAAGAAGGAGCAGTTCATCGAGACGCAGGTGAAGTTCGAGGACGGCCGCACCGGCACGATCAGCGCGACGCTGCCGATTCGCAACGCCAAGGTCTTCGCGCCGGTGGCGCGCGCCGCATAGGAAGAGGCGATGAGCGGCAGGAACTGGCTTGCGGTCCTGTGCCTGGTGCTGGGCGTGGTGACCGCTGCCTATGGCCTGACGCACGGACTGTGGTTGTTGGCAATCATCGGCATCGCCCTGGTGCTGGTGTTCTGGTACCTGGTCTGGCAGTCGATTGCGGGTGTCAGCAAGCCGCTGGGTGCACAGGGGCAGATCAAGCCGGCCGCCAACGCAGCCTGGAGCATGAAGGACGAGCCGGTGCAAAACACAGTGACCAAGAGCAACGAAAGTAACTAGCCATGGCTGCGCGGCACATCGGCGACGTCATCCTGAAGGTCGACAACATCTCGCTCGCCTTCGGCGGCGTCAAGGCGCTGACCGAGGTGTCGTTCGACGTGCGCGAGCACGAGGTGCGCGCGATCATTGGTCCCAACGGTGCCGGCAAGAGCTCGATGCTCAACTGCATCAACGGCGTCTATTCACCGCAGCAGGGGTACATTACTTTCAAGGCGCGGACGTTCGAGCAGATGAGCCCGCGTCGCGCCGCCGAGATGGGAATCGCGCGCACGTTCCAGAGCCTGGCCCTTTTCAAGGGCATGAGTGTGCTCGACAACATCATGAGCGGCCGCAACCTGCGCATGAGGACCAACCTTCTGCTGCAGGCGCTGCGCATCGGCCCAGCGGAAAGAGAAGAGCTGGAGCACCGCGCGATGGTGGAGAAGATCATCGACTTTCTCGAGATCCAGGCGTATCGCAAGACGCAGGTCGGCCGCCTGCCGTATGGATTGCAGAAGCGCGTCGACCTCGGGCGTGCGCTCGCGATGGAGCCGACGCTCTTGCTGCTTGATGAGCCGATGGCCGGCATGAACACCGAGGAAAAGCAGGATATGTGTCGCTTCATCCTCGACGTCAATGACGAGTTTGGCACCACGATCGTGCTGATCGAGCATGACATGGGGGTGGTGATGGATATCTCGGACCGGGTCGTGGTGCTCGACTACGGCAGGAAGATCGGCGACGGCTCGCCGGACGAAGTGCGCAGCAATCAAAGCGTGATCGCCGCCTATCTGGGCGTGGCGCATTGAGGCAACGATGGCACTGAACGTCAAACGCGACTGGCCGATCGTGGCGCTTTCCGTCGCCGTCGTGATTGGCCTGATTGCGCCGCTTGCCGCGAAGCTGAGCACGCCGGGTTTCTATTTCGAAGTCCTGCTCGGCGGCCTCATGTCGGGCGTGCTGTATTCGCTCGTGGCATTGGGGTTCGTGCTGATCTTCAAGGCCAGCGGTGTCTTCAACTTTGCGCAGGGAGCGATGGTTCTCTTCGCCGCGCTGGCGATGGCACGCCTGAGCGGCGAAGGCCTGACCCAGGTTCACTACTGGGCGACCGCAGCGCTGCTCGGGGCAATCGTCGGGTATGTCGGCGTCCGGCTCTGGACCGGGCCGGCGCGCGCGGTGAGTCGATCGACGACGATGGGCGCCGTCCTGCTGGCGGCGATCATTTCGGCGGTCGTGTGCGGGAGGCTCTTCAAGGCGGGAGACTGGCCGCTGTGGCTGGCATTTGCCGGGGCGGCGGCGATCATGATTGTGTTCGCCTGGCTGGTGGAGCGGCTGGTGCTGCGCCATCTGGTCAATCAGGAGGCCGTGGTGCTTCTGATGGCCACACTCGGCGTGACTTATTTTCTGGACGGCTTTGGCCAGACGGTGTGGGGCAGCGACATCTACGAAATCAAACTCGGCCTGCCGAAGACGCCGACCCTGATTCTGGAAAACATGTTCCAGGGAGGACTACTGATCAATCAGGAAGATCTGGTGGCGGCGCTGATTGCCGCAATTCTGGTGTTGTGTCTGGCCGTCTTCTTCCAGAAGACGCCAACCGGCCGCGCATTGCGGGCGGTTGCGGACGATCACCAGGCGGCGCAGTCGATCGGCATCCCATTGAACCATATCTGGGTGATCGTCTGGTCGGTGGCGGGCTTTGTCGCGCTGGTCGCCGGGATGATCTGGGGCAGCAAGCTTGGCGTGCAGTTTTCGCTGTCGCAGGTTGCCCTGAAGGCGCTGCCGGTGGTGATACTCGGTGGCCTGACCTCGGTGCCGGGCGCGATCATCGGCGGTCTGATCATCGGGGTCGGTGAAAAGCTCGCCGAAGTCTTCCTGGGTCCGGTGCTGGTCAAGACGTTCGATCTGGCCGGCGGCGGCATCGAAAACTGGTTTGCCTACGTGCTCGCGCTGGCGTTCCTCCTGGTGCGGCCCGAAGGACTTTTTGGGGAGCGGCACATTGATCGCGTCTAGCCGCACGCCACTGACTGCCGACTGACAGAGATGCTTTACCGGGAAAACGGCCAGTTCAAGACCAGCTATCGCTCGGACCAGCAGATCCTGCCGATCCTGCAGGACCGGCTGTTTATGTTCGGCCTGCTGCTGTTTGCATTTCTCGTCGTGCCGCTCATCGCCAGCGACTACTGGTTCCGCGCGCTGATCGTGCCCTTCCTGATCCTGTCGATCGCGGCGATCGGTTTGAACATCCTGGTTGGCTACTGCGGCCAGATCTCGCTCGGCCACGCCGCCTTCATGGCGATCGGCGCGTATGCGGCCTACAACCTGGTGACCCGCGTGCCGGCGCTGAATTTCCTCATTGTGCTGGTGCTGGCCGGCCTGATCGCAGCACTGGTCGGCATCGTCTTCGGGGTTCCCAGCCTGCGCATCAAGGGGCTGTACCTCGCAGTGGCCACACTGGCGGCGCAATTCTTCATCGACTGGATGTTCGCGCGCGTAAAATGGTTCACCAACTACTCGTCCTCGGGGTCTGTGTCACCCGCGCCGGTCGATCTGTTCGGCTGGAGCGTGGAGCGCCCGGTCGACAAGTACTGGTTCGTGCTGGGGGTGCTGGTCCTGATGACACTGGCGGCCAAGAACCTGGTGCGCGCAAGCATCGGCCGCTCGTGGATGGCAATTCGCGACATGGACGTCGCCGCTGAGGTAATCGGTATCCGGCCGTTGCACGCGAAGCTGTCGGCATTCGCGGTCAGCGCCTTCTACGCCGGTGTCGCCGGTGCGCTGTGGGGCTTCGTGCATCTGGGCGCGTGGGAACCGCTGGCGTTCAACCTCAGCCTGAGCTTTAACCTGCTATTCATGATCATCATCGGTGGCATGGGCTCGATCTTGGGCAGCTACTTTGGTGCGGCATTCATCGTCGTGCTGCCGCTGCTGTTGAACCAGTTGCCCGGCTGGTTCGGCATCACAATGTCAACGTCATTGCTTTCGCACCTGGAGTCCATGATCTTCGGGTCCCTGATCGTACTGTTTCTGATTGCCGAGCCGCACGGTCTTGCCCGACTGTGGGCGATCGGCAAGGAGAAATTGCGGCTATGGCCGTTCCCGCACTGAAACGGAGCTTTCCAACGCCCGGGCTATAAGACCCCGGCGACGTCTTTCGAAAGGAGACTGGCAACATGAGACTCGCAACATTCACGGCCCTCGCGGCCGCGGCGAACGTGGTTGCTGCACTTAGCAGCGGCTCCGCCTATGCACAAGCGAAAGAGCAGTTCTTCCCGGTGCTGCCGTATCGCACGGGCGCTTACGCACCGAACGGCGTTCCATGGGCCAACGGATACGTCGATTACTTGAAGCTCATCAATGCTCGCGATGGCGGGATCAACGGCGTCAAGATCACGTTCGAGGAGTGCGAGACCGGTTACGCGACCGACCGCGGCGTCGAGTGTTACGAGCGGCTGAAGGGTAAGGGGCCGACCGGCGCGACCGTGTTCCAGCCGCTGGCAACGGGGATCACCTACGCGTTGACGGACAAGACCGCCATCGACAAGATCCCCCTGATCACCGCCGGTTATGGCCGCGCGGATTCCGTCGAGGGCGAGGCTTTCCCGTACAACTTCCCCCTGCTGGGGACGTACTGGGACGCGGCGGATATCCTGATCCAGCACGTCGGCAAGCTCAACGGCGGTCTCGACAAGCTCAAGGGCAAGAAGATCGCGCTCGTGTACCACGACTCTCCGTACGGCAAGGAGCCGATCGCCGCCCTGCAGGAGCGCGCCAAGATGCACGGCTATGAGCTGCTGCTGCTGCCGGTTACGCATCCCGGTGTCGAACAGAAGGCCACCTGGCTGCAGATCCGCCAGCAGCGCCCCGATTATGTGTTTCTGTGGGGCTGGGGCGTGATGAACTCGGCGGCGCTCAAGGAGGCGGTCGCCACGGGGTACCCGCGCGACAAGATGTTCGGCGTGTGGTGGGCAGCGGCCGAGCCTGATGTGCTGCCGGTCGGTGCGGACGCCAAGGGTTATTCCGGGCTGGCGCTCCAGCACGGCGCCGGTCGCGCCAAGGTGCATGAGGACATCCTCAAGTTCGTGCACGACAAGGGCCAGGGCACGGGTCCGAAGGACGAGGTCGGTACGGTGCTCTACAACCGCGGCATGATCAGCGCCATGCTCGGAGTCGAGGGGGTGCGCAAAGCGCAGGAGCGCTACGGCAAGAAACCGCTGCGCGGCGAGGAAGTTCGATGGGGCCTCGAGAATCTGGCGCTCGACCAGAAGCTGCTCGACGCCATGGGCTTTGCCGGCGTGATGCGGCCGGTCTCGACCAGCTGCCGCGATCACGAAGGTGCGCGCTACGCCCGCATCCAGACGTGGGACGGCAGCAAGTGGAGCTTCTCGTCCGACTGGTACGAGGCTGATGCGCAAATCCTCCGTCCGTTGATCCAGCGATCGGCAGCAGCCTATTTGGCCGAGAAGAAGTTTGCGCGCCGCGACTGCGCAGCCGAGCTGACCGCGAGCGCACCGGCTGCCAAGCCGGCCGCGAAGAAGTAGAGCGGCTGGGTGGCACGGCCCGCGGCCGTGCCACCTTCACCGCCTGAACCCGCTCTGCCGCCGAACTGGACATTGCGCATCGCGCCCGATTCGACACGAGGACCTGCCATGTCATCGCCGCTGCTGACCGTCAACGGCATCGAGGTCATCTACAACCACGTGATCCTCGTGTTGAAGGGCGTGTCGCTGTCTGTGCCTGAGGGGGGCATCGTCGCACTGCTGGGTGCCAACGGCGCGGGCAAGACGACGACACTGCGCGCGGTGTCCAACCTGCTGCGCGGCGAGCGCGGTGAGGTCACGAAGGGCGCGATCGAATACCGGGGCGAGCCGATCCATCGCCTGACTGCGTATGACCTCGTCAAGCGCGGCGTAGTGCAAGTGATGGAAGGCCGACGCTGCTTTGCGCACCTGACGGTGGAGGAGAATCTGCTGACGGGGGCTTACACCAGCGGCGCGGCGCGATCCGAAGTCGCGAGCCGTCTCGACCGGGTCTACACGTACTTCCCGCGGCTGAAGACGCGGCGCACAAGCCAGTCCGGCTACACCTCCGGCGGCGAGCAGCAGATGACTGCGATTGGCCGCGCGTTGATGGCCAGGCCGCACATGATCCTGCTGGACGAGCCGTCAATGGGGCTGGCGCCGCAGGTGGTGGAGGAGATCTTCAGCATCGTCAATGACCTCAACCAGAAGGAGCGCGTCTCGTTCCTGCTCGCGGAGCAGAACACGAACATTGCTTTGCGTTTCGCACATTACGGCTACATCCTCGAGAACGGACGCGTCGTGATGGATGGCGCCGCGCGCGATCTGGCAGAGAACGAAGACGTCAAGGAGTTCTATCTCGGCATATCAAAAGAGGGCCGCAAGAGTTTCCGTGACGCGAAGTTCTATCGGCGCCGCAAGCGCTGGCTGGCTTGAATGATGCGCGTCGCGCTTGCGCTGCTGTTGCTTTCGCTGGCCGCCTGTACCGGGCGTCCGGACTCGACCCCGCTGCCAACGAGACAGACGAGCATCGATCCGGTGATGAAGAAGCTCGAGGCCGCGGACCAGGAAGCGCAAAAGCGGCGTGAACAAATGGACGAAGCGGCGAAATAACTGATGGCGCATGAACACTTCGACGCGCGCGAGACGCTGGACCCGACGCTGCGCGAGCGCGATCTCGCCGCGCGGCTGCCAGCGCTCGTGCAGGCGGCGCTTGCCGCGCCCGGCTGGCGCGCGCATCTGGGCGATGTCGATCCGCTCACGATCAACACGCGCGCTGCGCTCGCCCGGTTGCCGGTGTTGCGCAAGGGCGATCTGATTGGCAAGCAGAAAGCGCAGCCACCCTTTGCGGGCTTCGTTGCCGGACCGATGTCCGCCTTCGGGCGACTGTTCACGTCGCCCGGGCCGATCTTCGAACCCGAAGGATTGCATGATGATGCGTGGCGCTCGGCACGGGGGCTGTTTGCGGCGGGATTCCGGCGCGGCGATGTGGTGCTCAACACCTTTTCGTATCACATGACGCCCGGCGGCTTCATTCTCGATTCCGGTGCGCGTGCGGTCGGCTGTGCCGTGATTCCAGCCGGGCCCGGCAACACGGAGCAGCAACTCGATGTGATCGCGCAACTGCAACCAAGCGCTTATGTCGGTACGCCCGACTTCCTGAAGATCCTGCTCGACGCCGGCATGGCAGCGGGCAAACCGGTTGCGTCGATCAACAAGGCGGTCGTTTCAGGCGCTGCGTTTCCGCCCTCGTTGCAGGCGGAGATTCGATCTCGCGGGATCGACGCCTACCAGATCTACGCCACCGCGGACCTGGGCTGTGTCGCGTACGAGACCACGGCACGTGCCGGCATGGTGGTCGCTGAAGACGTGCTGCTCGAAATCGTGCGGCCCGGCACCGGCGATCCGGTGGCCGATGGCGAGGTGGGTGAAGTGGTGGTCACGTCGTTCGACCACGACCACCCCTGGATTCGGCTGGCGCTTGGCGATCTGTCGGCGGTCTCGCCAGGGCCCTCGTCCTGCGGACGGACCAACCTGCGCATCAGGGGCTGGATGGGTCGCGCTGACCAGACCACAAAGGTCAAGGGAATGTTCGTGCGGCCAGAACAGATCGCCGCGCTGGCGCGGCGCCATCCGGAACTGGGCCGCTTGCGCCTCGTGGTTGCGCGGGTCGGCGAATCCGACACGATGACGCTGCGTGCCGAATCGACCCTGCACGACGCAGCACTCGCCGCGGGGGTTGGCGCAACGCTGCGCACCGTGACCCAGCTCGGAGGGCGCGTCGAGCTCGTGGCCCCGGGATCCTTGCCAAACGACGGCAAGGTGATCGAGGACGCACGACCGACATAGGCGATGCCGCGAGGAAAACCTCGCAGGGCGCGCGGCTTGGGGCTCCAGCGGCCCTACCGCCGGCGCGCGCTCGGCTTCTTGGCCACCGGTTTCCGTGCGGCTTTCTTGATCGCCGGCTTGGCGGCTTTGGCAACCTTTTTCGGCATCTGGTGCGCCACCGGCTTCACCACGTGCGTCGGCTGCTTGACCATCGCCGTCACGGTCCTCTTCATCGTCGACGCGGCGATCATCAGCGTGCCACCGGAAGCTGCATTGGCGGCCGCCTGTGCGGCGAGTTCCGCAGCGGTCGGCTTCAGGCTGATCACCTGCTTTCCCGGTGGCGGCGCGGCCTTCTCTTCCTTGATGTCCCAAAGTTTCAGCAGGTCGGCCTGGGTTGGCACGGTCCCCTGCGCGACACGCGTGCGCCGTGCGGCGACCGAATCGCGTACGATCTTCTCGACGACGTCGAGCGGCAGCCGGTTCAGGTCCGAAAAGCGGATGAAACTGCGGCGCGTGTCAACCCCGGGCAGAACGTCCTTGTGGCGCGCGACCACGTCCTGCTCAGCCACGTACAGCGACATGTGCCGCCGCCCGGACTCCAGTGCAAAGAGCGGGCCGTCCAGTTCGTAAAAGGCGAGACCGTAGCGCATGCTTTCGCGCACCCCGCGGGCGGAGCGGCGGATCATGCTGCACACGCGCGCCATGGCGACCCGGCGATCAGGCGGCAAGTCCCGCAAGTACGCGCCGACCGTCGTGGGCGTCATCATCATCAAAGTCCCCTCTGGCATAGCTCACCACACAGGTGTCAACAGCATATTTTAGCTGACGCAGGCTCTCTTCTCACGCTGGCCGCCGCCGCCGGGCCTCCCGCCGGGCGCCGTTAGACTGGACTGATCAAGCCTCTTTGTGCTGCAGGGTCGCCAACGGCCCGATGCATTTGGCGGCGTCCGGGGTGCAGAACAACGCAGTCAAGGGGCGGCCGCGCTCGATCCGCCTGCCATGGAACTCATCTACCGGCTGTTTCGGCCGCCCACAGTCGCGACCGCTGTCCGCGTGGCGGATGCGAAAAGAGGGACAGGCCCCGCTCTTACGTGCGGCCGGCGCTCTGGTGCATTTGCCGCGGTCCAGTGAGGGCTTCGCCGTCCCCTGAAGAAGCGACCTGGCCAGCCCCCCCGACCTGACGTCGACGTGGCGCGCACGACCGCGCAGTCTGCGGCAAGCGCTAACGCGATTGCTGCTGCAGCTGTCGCATCATCGCCTCGCGCCCCGGAAAACGGGCGCATTCGACGGCGGCGAGCGGGGTATCGAGAAACTTCAGCGCGCTGGGATCCGCGCGCACCGCCGCCGTCGCGCTGTTGAGCCGAAGTTCCTTGTTGTCCTTGCCGATACTGCGCCACTTGGCGCCGACCACCACATACCCCGCTTCGCCGCCGGCGCGCCCGTTGCATTGCACGCTGGCAGTGTCGCCGGCGGTTTCGCCCGGCCACACGCGCTCATCGAGCACGAGAAAGCGCAGCCGCGCCTGATTGGCGGCCACAACTTCAATGACCGAGCGGCGCAGCAACCATCCATGCACGGTGCCACCGCAATCGGCGAGCCAGACTTCGAGGTCGGAAGAGCCGAGCTTGCTGCGCCAGGAAGGCTCGACCGTGCAACCCGGCGGAAGCTGTACGCCGGCACCGGGCTCACTGTAGATGGGTCGACCGACGTAGCTGGCAGTCTGCGCCGCAACCCCCGATGAGAGCAGTGTTGCGGCAAGAACCGCCACGGCGAACGGCGATCTACGGGCGCGCACGATAGAAGACGAAGTCGGAAGAAAAGTTCACGCGCAGCACCTGATTCACGTCGGCTGCCTGACAGCTCGTCGGCGGCATGCCGCCGCTGGTGTTGACGCGTTGGACGTAGGCAATCGGTGTAAATGCCCCCTTGCCGAAAGACTTGGTCGACATCAGCAGCCACCTGAGGTCATCGCGTTTCGGTGCCTCATCGTACGCCGTGATCGTCGCCACGAGGCGGCTGCCGTCGCGGTGCTCGAACGTGAAATTCGCGCCGTGGCGCGCGAGTGTCTGTCCGCTGTCGTCGCTGAGCTCCGCCTCGGGCTGGCGGAAGCGCCAGAGATGCTCGCCCTCGATCGCCTCGCAGCGGAATATCTGCACGCCTTTGCCGGTGAGGCGAAGCGCGGGTTCGAACCCGTCCGGTACCTTGATGTGGCTGAAGAAACCCAGGGCAGGCGCGCCCACGGCACCGGGCGCGTGCGGCGCGGGGCCGCTGACGCAGCCGGACAGCAGGACGAGCGCCGTCATCGGCACCAGCAGGCGCAGCGGAAGGTATGCCGGGGTCTTCATCAATCGCGATTGTGGATGCGGTCACCGGCACCCGTGGCGGCACCGGCATGAACGAGCTCCTGGATCGAGCGATCGATCATCGCCGCAAACGACTGCTCGGCAAAGTACCGCCGATAGATGATTTGAAAGTACCGGGTGGCGCCAAAATGCACATAAGCGTCTTTCCGCCCCGCGTCTCGCTCCTGCAGGAGCCAGAATTTCATCAACACCTTCATCACGTGCCGCGCATTGCGCTCGGGGCTCGAGGACAGCGCGGCAAGGCGCGCGTGCGCGCGATCGAGGGCAGCACTGACCTCGGTGAACGGTGGGCCGTGGCCGGGAATCACGATGCGCGGCCGGCGTCGTGCGATCAATTCGAGCGTCGCGCGCTGCTCGTCGAAGCAGGATTGACCTTCGATGTCCGGGAAAAGTGCGCCGAAGCCATGCTCCCACAGCGCATCGGCCGAGATCAGGATCCGTTCGTCCTCGTTGAACAGCAGCACCATGTGCGGATCGTGGCCGGGCGCAGCGAGCACCTCCCAGGCCAGCCCGCCGAGTTGCAGAACATCGCCCTCGTGCAGCAGTGCGTCGTAGCCGAAGCGCGGGCATTGCTGTCCGGTCGGTGTGTAGCTCAGTGCATCGGCGTCCCAAGCGTCGACCGCGGCCGCCAGTCCCGGCGGAATCACAATCGTCGCCCGGTGCTGCGCGCGCAGCCGGGCGTTGCCACCGGCGTGATCCGAATGAAGATGCGTGTTGATAATGCGTGTCAGCGGCCGCCCGGCGCGTACGCGATCGATCAGCTGCGCGGTCTGTTCCGCATGCAGGCCATAGCCGGTGTCGATGACGGTGGCCTCCCTGCCGTCGAAGCACACGACGTTGTTCGACGACAGCCAGCCGCGTTCGAGCACGTGCATTGCCGGGGGAAGGCGTGGCACGGACGCCATGTCCCGACTATGCCTTTCGTGGGTATGCGGCGGCGATCATTTCGAACGCTGCCAGCAGTTCCGGCGTGCCGCCGTAGTAATAGCGGAAACGCCCGCCAACATTGCGCACCGCAAGGCGGCGCGAAAATGCCGGGCCGCGCACGCGTGCCTGCCAGACCTCGCTCCAATCGGTCTTGCGTTCGACCAGACCGCTCTGGCGAATGCCCTGCGCATCGATCGTGGTCCTCGCCGTCACCATGAAGTACCAGGTGCCGATCAGCCCGAAGGCCGCGGCCGCGAGAATGATCCAGCTCTCGCGCCCCGGGGGCTCCGGCAGCAGTACAAACACGACGCGCCCACCGTAGGCGAGCAGCGCCAGCATGGTGACGGTCGCGAATACGCGAAACGCGCGACCGTACGCCGGGCCGCGCACCGGGGCGTCGAACAGCGCGTGTTCGGTCACGACTTGTCCGTCACCAGCAGCAACGCGGTGGACGAAAGCGCCACATCGCCGTGCTGATTGATCGCCTCGCCGGCGAGGGAAACGAGCTCGCCATTGAGCGAAGGCTTGAATTCGATCCGCGTGACCGTCCACCGCATCTGCAATGTGTCGCCCGCCTTCACCGCCTTGCGGAATTTGAGCGAGAAGTCCAGGCCCAGCGGCTGGGCGCGTTGCGAGAAATGTGTCGCCGTCAACGCCATCAGCAGCGACGCGGTGTGCGTGCCGCTCGCCGTCAGCGCGCCGAAGCGCGAGCGTGCGGCGACCGTTTCGTCATGATGCAGCGGATTGAAGTCCTCGACCGACGCCGCAAAGCTTCGAATGCTCGCCGAATCGATCGTCACGCGGCGCCCGAACGATTCGCCAATGTACGCATTGCGCGGCGTGTAACCCGGCGGATGAGCCTCGCTCATGATCTGCGCCGCACGCCGGGCGCGAGTTCCGCGGCGGCTCGATACGTCGCCGAGTCGAAGAACGGGTCGCCGCGCAGGCGCGCGAGCAGCATGTCGGTCGCGTCCTGACCCCAGAAAAGTTGGCCGTCGACGATCGCCGTCGGCACCCCGAATACGCCGGCGCCGATCGCAGTTTCGGTGTTTGCACGCAACTGCGCTTTCACGCCCGTGTCGTCGAGCATCGCGCGATCGGCGCCGAGTTCGATCAGCAGTGCATCGAGCGCGGCCGCATCGGCCGGCGCGTGGCCGTCGCGCCAGACCCAATCGAAGATTCTTCCCACCACGCCGGCCGAGCCGTTCCGCGCGATTGCCAGCCGCAACAGCGGCAGCGGATTGAACGGAAACGGCGACGGCGTGCGCATTGGCACTGCGCGCAGGTGCGCAAGCCAAGCGACGTGCTGAAAGGTGAACGTTCGCTTGGGCGCCACCTCGGCCGGACCCTTGGTGCCCCAGTGCGACAGCAGCCCCGCGAACAGCACCGGCGTGCGCGTGACATCGGCCAGCGCGTCGATTTCCGGCAACCGCAGCGACTGCAGATACGAATACGGCGACAGGAAGTCGAAGTACCAGCGGACGGCCGGACGTGGCATGGACTCAGGCGGCGGCACGGCGCACCGCAAGTTGTGTCAGCACCGCGCGCTTCTCGTCGTCATCGAAAAGGCCCCAGTGCGCGATCTCGTCGATCGTACGCAGACAGCCTTCGCACAGGCCCGTGGCGGGACTCATCTTGCACACGGAGGTGCACGGCGACGCGACGACGGTCGTCGACACATCGGAGTTCTGGGCTTGGACGGACATCGGTGTGAATCGCCAGGAGCACGAATTTTCACACACGGGCCGCGTCAAGAAGTTCTTAGGCAATCCTTGGCGAACATTTAGCGGCAGGAATCGGCGCGCAGGCCGCGCACGACGGCGGGCTGCCAGCTGCTGATCGACATACAGGGTGATGCGCTCGCGATCGCTGCTCTCGCGGCATCCGGTCCCCTTGAACAGCGACCGCACGTTGTTCGCATCACACGACACGACCGCGATCGATGCGGACAATCCGGCGCCGGATGCTGCGGCTCTTTCGTCGAGGGCGTAGCTCATGGCCGGCCTCGCGCGATGCCCTGGATCCCCAGGAACGCGGGATCGAAGCGCCGTTCAACGTGCGCCGGCACCCTTCTTCCTGCCCAGCCGCTCGTTGAACTTGGCCGCATCGATGATGACGCGTTCATGCGTGCCCTCGGAGATCAGATCATGACCATCGTGCGCTGTGGCTTTGAAAGTGACCTTGCGCCCTTCGACCGCGATCACTTCGCAATCGACCGTCACCGTCAGTCCCGGCGGCGTGGCCGCAAGATGTGAGAAGTTCACCTGCGTGCCCACACTCTGCTCGCGCGGCCAGTCCAGATACGGCTTGATTGCAAGCTGGCAGGTACCCTCCATCAGTCCGACCAGGAATCCGGTGGCGAAGACCTCGGGCATGTCCTGGAACTCGGCAAATTCGCGATACAGGTGCGGCACGGTCTTGTCGCCCGGGACGGTGTAGCGGAACTGGCTCTTGATGCCGGGTTTCAGCGGTGCGCTCATGGGGTTCGACGGCCGAAGTTCGCCGCGCATTGTATGGAATGATGGCGGCCATGGACCGCAAAGCCCTCGACACCACTGCGCTCGGCCTGATGGTCGTGCTCACCATGTTGTGGGGCCTGCAGCAGGTGGCGATCAAGCTGGCACTCGTGGGTGTATCGCCAATCGCGCAGGCGGCGATCCGATCGATCGCCGCCACATTTCTCCTCCTCGCGTGGGCGCGCTGGCGCGGGATTGCGCTGTTCGATCGCGACGGCACGTTCGGCGCGGGGATCGCGGCCGGACTGCTCTTCGCCGGTGAGTTCTTCCTGATCTATGCCGGGCTGAACCACACCGCCGCATCGCGCATGGTGGTGTTCGTGTACCTGGCGCCGATCCTCACCGCGCTGGGTCTCGTCTGGCTCGTACCGGGCGAGCATCTGAGTCGGGTGCAGTGGGTGGGCGTGCTGCTTGCATTTGCCGGTCTCGTGCTCGCATTTGCCGACGGATTCGGCGCGCCGGGGCGCAGCACGGTGCTCGGGGACCTTTGCGGCGCGGCGGCCGCAGTTCTTTGGGCGTCCACGACCGTGCTGATCCGCGCCACCCGTCTCGCGCCCGCGCGCGCGGAAAAGACGCTCTTCTATCAACTCGCCGTGTCAGCGGTTGCCTTGTCGCTCGCGTCTCCTGCGATCGGTGAGCCCGGCGTCATGCGCATCGACGCCGTCGTGCTCGCAAGCCTCGTGTTCCAGAGTGCGGTGGTCGCCTTCGCCAGCTACCTCGCGTGGTTCTGGCTGTTGACCAAATACCTCGCGGCGCGCCTGTCCGTGTTCTCGTTCCTCGCGCCGATGTTCGGCGTCGCTTTCGGGGTACTGCTACTGGGAGAGTCGCTGTCTGGCAAGTTCGTGCTCGCGGCGGCGGCCGTCGGGGCGGGAATTGCGCTGGTGAATGTGCGGCGCGCGTAGAGCGCGCGCTGATTCGACAGACAGCGCGACGGCACTGCCTCGGCCCGAAAATCGCGCGGCTACTTCACCGCAAAACAGTAGAACAGGCCGTCGCCGCCCGTGCTGCGCAGTCCTTCCGGGCTGCAGCCGCGGGTCGGGTGCGATGAGTTCCAGGAGGTGGCCCAAGACGCCTCGACCGGGCCCCCGCGATCGTGGTGACCGGTCATCGCCGAGCCGTCGCTTCCGCCTTTGGTCCAGTTGCCGCAGGTCATGTCGGGAAGCGGCGCGCCTGCAAAAGCCGTGCCGTCGGGCCGCGAGCCGGTCAGCATGTCGTGCTTGTTGGGTTTGTCCGTGAGGCCGTTGACGAGTTCACCCTTTTCGTCCAAGGCGGTCTGCTTTGTCAGGTTGTTGCTGGCCGAGTGCAAGTCATCGACGTTCTTGGCGATCATGACGCCCTTGGCGTTGTGCCAAGGTCCGGTGCCGATTCGGTCGCGCGCATTCACGAACTTCGGATCGCCCAACGCGGGCGCCTGCGTGCTCAGGTAAGCGCGCCAGGTGCGGTCACCGGCGCCCGCCGCCTTGGCGAGAGACTGGCAGTGCTGGTCCGCGCCCTCGAGTCCACCCAGATCGGCACCTTTGCCGGGCCCGACGCTCGTGACGAAAAACGTCATGCCCTTGCCGGCGTTCGCCTGCGGCGACTGAGCGGTCGCGCAACCGATCAATGTCAACAGACCGGCCGCAGCCGACAACAGCCAACGCATCACGCTCGGCATAAGGATCTCCCTTGGGTTCAGTTGCGATTCTTCTTGCGCCCCGACTGGGCGGCGATGCGCGCCCGGGTCGCGACCCGAAGCTTATCGTGCGGATGCGGCGCTGAGCACCGCGCTGATCGGGTACAAGGCGCTTCCGGCGCCGACTTCGGCGCTTGGCCTGATCGAATTGAAGTCATGATTGATCCTGACGCCTGCCGGTACGCCCCGTGGCTGCGATTCAATAGGGCAATCCGGCCGACCCATTTACTGCGGCCGGATCGACGCCGAGCTTGCCGGCCGCCTCGAGGATTTCGCTCCAGGTCGTCGCATCGACCGGCACGCCCTGCGCGGTGCGCAATGCGCGCGCTTCGCGCTCGGGTTCGCCGGCGATGCGCACGCGGTCGATTCCGTAGCGTGGCGGTGAGGCCTTGACCCAGTCGATCAACGCGAGCGTCTCGCTTTCGAAGATCGCCCGGTCCGCAAGCCGGGCCGGATCGATCAGCACCGAGAGCATGCCGTTGAGCACGCGCCGTTGCGAGACATCGTCCGAGCGCTGTGTCAGGCCCGCAGCCAGCGCGCCGCCGAGCAACTCGCACATCATCGCGAGCCCCGAGCCCTTGTGCTGCCCGAAGGCCAGGATCGCACCGAACGGCGGCACGACCGCGAATTTCGGTTCCTGCGTCGGGCGTCCCTCATTGTCGAGCAGGCAGTCACCGGCGAGCTTCTCGCCCTTGTTGAACGCGACGCGCATCTTGCCTTGCGCGAGCACGCTGGTGGCGAAGTCGAGAATCACCGGTTCGCGGCCCGTGAGCGGAATACCGGCGCAGAACGGATTGGTGCCGAAGCGCGCGTCGCTTCCTGCGTAGGGCGCGACGATGCTGCGCGCCAGCACATTGACGAAATGCAGCGAGACTAGTCCCGCCCGTGCACACTGCTCGGCCCACGCGCCGATGCGACCCAGGTGATGTGAATTGCCCAGCGCGACGATGCAGCTTCCGGCCTGCTGCGCGCGCGCAATGCCGAGCGCCATCGCTTCGCGGCCGATCACCTGACCGAAGCCGGCACCGCCATCGAGCCGCAGCAGTGTGCCGGCGTCGAGCACGGTGCGCACGTGTGCGTTGGGTCGCAGGCCGCCTTCCTTGTACGCCTCGGCATAACGCGGCAGCATGCCAATGCCGTGCGAGTCGTGCCCGGTCAGGTTGGCCTCGATCAGGTTGTCGGCGACGGCGTCGACCTCTGCTTCACGGCTGCCGAATCCGCGAACCACGCGGCGAATGGCGACGTGCAGGCGCGCGAGGTCGATCGTGTACGAAGTGCTCATGGGCTTTCTCCTGGCTGGGCGCGATCGTAGACTCAGTGCAGAACAACCGAGGAGACCACCTTGATCCACCGGCGCCGCAGGACCGTCGAGGCTGTCATCGCCGCCGCCCTTGCGCTGGCCGCAGCACAAGGCATCGCGCAGACGTCGACCTGGCCGAACAAGCCGATCCGCTACATCGTTCCCTTTGCACCCGGTGGCACGACCGACATCCTTGCGCGCATGGTCGGCGAGAAGCTCGCCCCAGTGCTCGGCCAGCCGGTCGTGGTCGAGAACAAGGCGGGTCAGGGCGGCTCGGTCGGCGCGGCCGAACTCGCGCGTGCCGCGCCCGACGGCTACACGATCGGCGGCGGCACGATCAGCTCGCACGCGATCAACGCGACGCTGTACGACAAGCTCACCTATGACCCGGTGACGGGCTTCGCACCGATCACGCTGTACGCGACGCAACCGAACGTGCTGCTCGTCCACCCGAGCGTGCCGGCAAGGAATCTGAGCGAGTTCATCGCCCTGCTGAAGGCCAACCCGGAGAAGTATTCGTACGGCTCGGCGGGCAACGGCACATCGCAGCACATCTCGGGCGAGCTGTTCAAGACCATGGCGGGCGTGAAGATGCAGCACGTGCCCTATCGCGGCAGCGGCCAGATGATGCCGGACCTGTTGAGCGGCAACCTGCCGGTCGCAATGGACAACATCGCCACCTCGATGCCGCACGTCAAGGCCGGCAAGCTGCGGGCGCTCGCGGTGACAACCGCCACGCGCTCGGTCGTCGCGCCGGACGTGCCGACGATGGCCGAATCCGGCCTCATGGGCTACGAGATCAGTTCGTGGCAGGCGGTATTCGCACCCGCGGGCACACCGGCGCCGATCGTCGAGCGGCTGTATGCCGAGATCGCGCGGATACTCAAGACGCCGGAGATCCAGAAACGCTTCACCGATCTCGGCCTCGATCCGAGCGGCATGTCGCCGCGGGAACTCGCCGCGCTGATCAAGGCCGACGTGCCGCGACTTGGCAAGATCGTGAAGGAAAGCGGCGCGCGCGCGGATTGACTCATTCGTGTTGAGCTTCTGAGCCCGTTCTTCGTCCTTCTTCAGGCGCCAGAGTTCGGGATGCTCGGATTACAGGTCACCGTTCCGGTTGAGCTTGTCGAAGCCCGGCGAAGCATGTCCTGAGCATCGACGCGGGGCCCTTCGCCTTTCGTCAAGCCCAGGAGCTCAGGGCGAACGGCTGTTCGATGCGCACACCCTCAAAGCCGAGCCCGCGCATCGTGCCGCGCGAGGCGCTTGAGCAGGTAATCGACCTCGGCTTGCGCGGTCTTCGACATCGCCGCGACGGGCGTGCGCTGCGCGGCCGAGGTCAGGATGCCGCGCCTCATCATCACGTACTTGCGCACCGCAAGCCCCACCCCCGGCTGCTGCTCGTAGCGCAGCAGCGGCAAGTGCACGTCGAAAAGGTCGTGCGCTTCATCACGTTTGCCGGCCGCAGACAGCCGCACGACATCGCACAGCATGTCGGCAAAGCAGTAGCCGGTGTTCGCGCCATCGGCGCCGCGCTCCATTTCGTAGTCGAGGAACAGGCCCCCGTTGCCGCAGAGGATGGCGATGTGCCGCATCGAGCCGTCGCGCTCGAAGCCGCGCAGCGTGGAGATCTTCTCCAGCCCCGGCCAGTCCTCGTGCTTGAGCATTACGCACGATGCGATCTCGGTCACGATGCGCCGGATCACGCCCGCCGTCATCTGTACCGAGAATGTCAGCGGATAGTCCTGGAGCACGAACGGCACATCGGCGCCGATCGCCTCCGCGGCCTGCTTGAAGTAGTTGACGATCTGGTCGTCCGTGCGCAAGGTGTTGGGCGGCGCGATCATCACACCGGCCGCGCCGGCGTCCATCACCGCTCGTGTTAGCGCCCGCATCGCGGCAAAGCCAGGCGCCGTGACGCCGACCACGACGGGCAGATTGCCGGCGCGGCGCACCACCTGCTGCGCAATCGCGACCGATTCCGCGTGCTCCAGCTTGGGCGCCTCGCCCAGCTGACCCAGGATCGTGATGCCGGTGCTGCCGATGCCGACGTAGAAGTCGGTCATGCGGTCGATCGACGCCATGTCGATCGATCCATCGTCGAAAAACGGCGTCGGCGCAATCGGGTAGACGCCGCGCGCCTCAGAGGTCAGCAGCATGGGGGCTTCGTGCTATCGATGCGCACAGGCGCGCGGCCATTCTCACGTCACGCATACACGACCGGATCGCGATACGGCGCTTCGTCGTGCATCGCCCAGTACGCATCGTGCAGCCGCTGCGTGATCGGGCCGGGAAACGGCACGCGCAGCGGTTGCCCGTTGACCTTCGCGATCGGCAGCACGCCGCCGCCGGTCGAACTCAGGAACACCTCGTCTGCCGCGAGAAGATCGGGCACCGGAACCGGTTCCTCGCGCACGGGGATGCCGAGCCGGTGGCACAACTCGATCACCGTCCGTCGCGAAATGCCGCCGAGCACGCCGCGGTCCGGCGTGCGCACAACGCCATCGCGCGCCATGAACACGTTGAAGCCGGGACCTTCGGTGATGTTGCCGTGTGCATCGACCACGCAGGTGGTGTCGCGGCCGTGGTCGTACGCGTCGAACAGCGCCTGCACGAGATCGAGCCAGTGGTAGTTCTTCACCGTCGGGTCGACCGACTCGGCCGCAATGCGCTGGCGCTGGCTCACGTGCAGATCGATGCCGGCGCGCTGCTTTTCCGGCGGCGCGATCCAGACGAAGGGCAGCGCATACGCGTAGAAGCGGTTGACCGCCAGCCGCGGATCGCGCGCGCCGCGCGGCGGCACACCCCGCGTGCAGACCATCGCGACATACGAATCCTGAAGACCGCCCGCACGAACGCAACCGTGCAGGATCGCGCGTACCTGCTCCCGGCTGTATGGAATAGAGAGGCGCAGCTTATGCAGGCTGGCAAAGAAACGCTCGATGTGGTCGTCGAGGCGAAAGAACGCGCCGCGCCAGACGCTCGCCACGTCGTACGTCGCGTCCGACCGTGTGAAGCCCCAGTCGAAGAGCGAGATCTTAGCTTCCGACAGCGGCACGAAGTCACCGTCGACAAATGCGGCGCCGCCTTCGAATTCGCCGGTTCGGACTGTGCGCATCGGGCCTCCCTTGTCATTCGTGCGGAGACGCGCCTTAGGTCTGGTCGCCGCCGCTCAAGACGACTGTACAACGGTCGGGGTTGCCGCGTGCCGCAGGCATGGCGCCTGCGGCTGAACTGCAGGTTTCGACCCATGCCAGCCGGCCGAGATCTTCTCATCGACTGACCGGTCCACCTTGTTAACGGACGTTCGCTCAATGCGTCTTGAAAATCACAATTTGACAATAGCTGTCGCTCGCAGGAACCCAGCGACGACGTGGACAAGATCGCGAACCTGGCGGCATGGGCGATCGACTAAGCTCCATGGCATGCCGCTTCGACCGCTGTCGCGATCGCGCCCGCCCAGGCCGTCGGCGCGCCGATCGCTCCGGGCACGCTGGCCCTTGCTCGCTGCGACGCTGCCCGTCGGGTTGGGCACGCTACTGGCTGGTTGCTCCCTCGCGCACGACGCCATGGCAGAGCCGGCGGCGTCTTGCGCCCTGGTGCTGATGACCGCGGCCGATTGGTCGGCCACGTCGGCACTGTCTGGCGAGATTGCCCAGCGTGCCGGCCTGCCCGTACGCAGCGTGCGGCAGGTGACGCCGCGCATGTTTGCCGTCGCGCTGGACGGCAGCGCGGAAGCCTGCAAAAAGGCCATGGCCCGCCTCGCCGCCGACAAGGCCTTCGCCGACGGTGTCGAACCCGACCGCCGCCGCACGTTGCCGGCGCGCCCCGCTCCTTCCTCCGCCCAGTGAGTTGTCCATGCGATCGCACTTTGCCCGGCTGCTGACCCCCCTCGCCATCACCCTGTCGGCGGCGCTGGGCATGCTGCCGAACGCCGCCTGCAGCCAGACCACGGCGCCGCGGCCGTCGTGGACCGTGCCCGCCGAGGATCCGACAGGCGCGCGCGTGATCGTCAAGTTCAAGGCGCTGGGCGAGATGATGCGGGCGCTGCGTGCCAACCCGGCAGCAGAGGCGCGGGGGCCGCAGGTGGCCGCGACGCTGGGACAGCGACACGGCCTGTCGCTCACGGACGGCCGCGCCATCGGAGGCCGCACCCAGGTCATACGCGGCGACACGAGCCTGACCTCAGCCGCCTTGGCGGCCCGCCTTGCCGCCGACCCCGATGTCGAATACGCCGTGCCCGACTATCGCCGCCACGCGCTGGCGGCGCCCAACGACCCGCTGTTCCCGAATCAGGCTGCCGGCTCCACCGTGACACCGGCGGCGGGCCAGTGGTACCTGCGGGCGCCAGACTCGATCTTCGTCTCGGCGATCAACGCCGAAGCGGCTTGGGCAATCACCACCGGTTCGGCCGGCGTCGTGATCGCCGACCTCGACACCGGGGCCCGCTTCGACCATCCGGATCTCGTCAGCAAGCTGCTGCCCGGCCGCAACTTCTTTTCGACGAACGGCGTGAGTGGCCAAGGATGGAGCGCCGATGCCAGCGATCCCGGCGACTGGACGACCGCCAACGAGTGCGGCACGGGTCAGCCCGCGCAGCCCAGCAGCTGGCATGGCACGCAGACCGCTGGCATCCTGGGGGCGCAGACGAACAACGGCATTGGCATGGCGTCGGTGAGCTACAGCGCGATGGTCATGCCGGTGCGCGTGCTCGGGCCTTGCGGCGGCATCGACTCGGACATTCAGGCGGCGATGATGTGGGCCGGCGGCATTGCGGTGCCCGGCGTACCGGCCAATCCGCGTCCGTCGAACGTCATCAACATGAGCCTCGGCAGCAGCGGTAGCTGCACGACAGCTTATGTGGATGTGATCGGCCAACTCACGGCCAAGGGCGTGGTGGTCGTTATTGCGGCAGGCAACGATGAAGGGCTTGCCGTGGCCTCGCCGGGCAATTGCCCCGGGGCCATCGCAGTGGCTGGCGTGCGTAACGTGGGTACCAAGGTCGGCTACTCGAGCATCGGACCCGAGGTCACGATCTCGGCCCCGGGCGGTAACTGCATCAACACGAGCGGCGCCTGCCTGTACCCGATCCTGACCACCACCAACACGGGCGCCACCACACCGGCCATCAATACGTACAGTGACGGTCTGAACGACCCGTCGCTTGGCACCAGCTTCGCGACGCCGCAGGTGGCCGGCACCGTGGCCCTGATGCTGTCGGCCAACCCGACGCTGACACCGGCGCAGGTCAAGGCCATCGTGCAATCCAGTGCGAGGCCATTCCCGACCCAGCCGGCGGGATCCAGCGTGCCCGTGTGCCAGGCGCCCACCAGCGCGGTTCAGGACGAGTGCTACTGCACCCCGTCCACCTGCGGCGCCGGCCTGCTCGACGCGGGCGCGGCAGTGGCGGCGGCGGCCCAAGGTGCCGCACCGACGGTGAGCATCATCGCCTCAGCGAGCACCGTGACCGTCGGCAGCAGCGTTGGCTTCAGCGCCAACGCCAACGCGCCCGGCGGCTTGGGCATCGCCTCATATCAGTGGAGCATCACCAGCGGCAGCTCGATCGCCGCCCTGAGCGGCGCCTCGAACACGGCGACGGCCAGGGTGACCACGAGCGGCACCGGTAGCTTCACCGTCACGCTCACGGTGACGGACAGCGCCGGCGCCTCGGCCAGCGCCGGATCGACCGTGATCGTCAACCCGCCTGCAGCGCCCACCGTGCGCATCGTGCCCTCGGCCAGCGTGGTGTCCGCCGGTACCCCGGTGACCTTTGATGGCGGCGAATCGGCGGCCAGCAGCCCGGCCGCCATCGCCACCTATGCGTGGACGATCACCAGCCAGAGCAGCCCGTCGCTGGCTCAGTTCACCTCGTCGACGAACGCCTCTGCGGCCGCGGTCTCGACCGCCGGCAACGGTAGCGGCAGCTTCACGCTGCAACTCACGGTCACCGACACGTTCGGGCAGGTCGCCAGAGGCAGCCAGACGGTCAATGTGACTGCGCTCGGGCCGGTGGCCAGCATCAGCGCCTCCGCGACCTCGGTGACTGTCGGCGACCGGGTCAGCTTCGACGGCAGCGGGTCGACCGCGCCCGGCGGGCGCACGATCGCCGGCTACCAGTGGAGCATCGCCAGCGGCGCCGGCATCGCCGCTTTCACGGGCAGCACGACGAGCAGCACCGCCAGCGTCAGTACCAGCGCAGCCGGCACGTTCACGGTGACGCTGACTGTGACCGACAGCGCCGGCGCGCAGGCGGTGCGCAACGCTTCCGTGACCGTCAATACGGCTGCCACAAACGGCGGCTCGGCCGGCGGAGGTGGTGGCGGCGGCGCGGTCTCGGTCGCGTGGCTTGTGGCGCTGGCACTTGCCGGGGCGCTGCGCGGCCGCCGGATGAGGCGCGGGTCAGGCAACCGTTCTTCTGCAATTTCGAGCGCGTGCCGGCCACTCGGCTGACTGCAAGGGATATGGCAAGGGCGTTCCGGTTCCCGACAACGCCATCGATCGCGGAGGAGCAAGGAAGCGGCGCGTCGAGATCGCCTGTCGCAAGTAATGGCGTTCAACCTCGCCGTGAGGTTGAGTTTCCGACTTGGATTTCGACACTGCACTTGCGACGTTGAGCGACGTCTGCTCCACTTTGGGACCGATCATTCCGAACGCCGCCTTAGTGCGCGTGAACGGCAGCACGTGGCCGTTCCGCGACGGCGGTCGAGTCGCTCATGTGGCGTGAGTCTTGAGTCGGATTCGACCTACCCGCGCATCTTCGCCAGCACCTGCTGCGCCCCCCCCGCCATCAGCCGCGCATCGGAACTGATCGAAGCAAACCGAAATCCCTTCGCCACGCGCTCTAGCGCGGCATTCGTATCGCCGTTGTGGATTCCGGCCGTCACGCCGTGCGCCTTGGCGCGCGCCAGGATGTGATCGATCGCCTGCGCCACCGGCGGATCCACATCGTCAAGCGTCGGACGACAACCCAGCGAAAGCGAAAGGTCGGACGGGCCGATGTAGATCGCGTCGAGCCCTTCAACCGAAAGAATCGCGTCGAGGTTGTCGAGCGCCTGCGCGGTTTCGATCATGGCGAACCGGACGATTGTCATATCCGCGCGCTGCGGATAGTCTGCACCGCCATACAGCAGTCCGCGGATGGGACCGAAGCTGCGCGTGCCGCGCGGCGCGTAGTGCGTGTACGCGACGAGCCTCTGCGCGTCCTCACGCGTGTTGACCATCGGGCAGATCACGGCATAGGCGCCGGCATCGAGCGCCTGCATCACGATGCCCGGCTCCAGCCACGGCACGCGCACGATCGGCACCGTCGGCGTGGTCGAAATTGCTTGCAGCATCGTCACCATCGCCTGGTAGCCGATCACGCCGTGCTGCATGTCGATCGTCAGCGAGTCCCAGCCCTGGTGCGCCATCACCTCGGCGCTGAAGCCGTCGGGAATATGGAGCCAGCCGTTGATGGCGGTCTTGTCGTCGCGCCAAAGCGTGCGCAGGCGGTTTTCTCTCATGGTGTCGGCTCCGTTGTCGGGGCATTGTCGCAGCATCGCACGAAGTAAACGCGCTTGACTGCGTGCCCCGGTACGACCTACCGTTGCTATCCGCTCTGCAGGTGCGTGACAGGGGCACTGTTGCAATTATCAGAGGAGAAAGCGATGGGCAGGATGGTCAGCTTCAAGCGGCCGGATGGGGGCAGCGTCAACGGGTATCTCGCCGAGCCCGCGGGCAAAGCCACGGCGCCCGGGATCGTCGTGATTCAGGAGTGGTGGGGTCTAAATGATCAGATCAAGGGCGTCGCCAACAAGCTCGCGGCAGCGGGGTATCGCGCACTGGTGCCGGATCTTTATCGCGGCAAGGTCGCGCTCGAAGCCAACGAGGCCGAGCATCTGATGACCAATCTCAACTTTGGCGATGCCGCCGGCCAGGATGTGCGCGGCGCCGTCCAGCATCTGCAGGCTTCAGGAAGCCCGAAGGTTGGCGTGACCGGCTTCTGCATGGGGGGCGCGCTGACGCTTCTTTCGGCAGTCAACGTGCCGGAGGCGGACGCGGCGGTGGTCTGGTACGGCTACCCGCCGCTCGAGTACATCAATGCGCTCAGCATCAAAGTACCGCTGCTGGGGCACTGGGCTACAGACGACGCGGCATTTCCGATTGCAAAGGTCGATGAACTCGAGAAGATGCTGCGCGCGGCGAACGTCAAGTTTGAATTCCACCGCTACAACGCGAAACACGCCTTCGCCAACGAGACCGCAGACTCCAAGAACATGCCGATCCTGAAATACGACGCAGCGGCCGCAGAGCTGGCCTGGCGCCGGACGATGGACTTCTTGGCCGCACACCTCAAGTAGCGTTGACCGCGCTCAGAAAATGGCAGGCTCGGCCACCGGCGCGCCGAATGTGGTCTCGAGAAAATCGAAGTCGCAACCCTGGTCCGCCTGGAGGATGTGGCGGCTGAACATCCAGCCATAGCCGCGCTCATAGCGCGGCGGCGGCGGTGTCCAGGCTTTGCGCCGTCGTTGCAGTTCGGAGTCAGCAACTTCGAGATGAATGCGGCGCGCCGGCACATCGACGGTGATCCGGTCGCCGGTCTGCACCAGCGCCAGCGGCCCGCCGATGAACGACTCAGGCGCGGTGTGCAGGATGCACGCGCCATAGGCGGTGCCGCTCATGCGTGCGTCGGACAATCGCAGCATGTCGCGTACGCCCTGCTTCAGCAGCTTGGTCGGGATCGGCAGCATGCCCCACTCGGGCATGCCGGGGCCGCCCTGTGGGCCGGCGTTGCGCAACACGAGGATGTGGTCCGCGGTGACATCGAGGTTCGGGTCCTCGCTCGCCTTCTTCATTGAAGGATAGTCATCGAACACGAGTGCCGGCCCGGTGTGCCTGAGATATCGCGGCGCGCACGCACTCGGTTTGATCACGCAGCCGGCGGGGGCGATGTTTCCGCGCAGCACGGCAAGCGCGCCCTCGGCGTAGATCGGCTGGTCGAGCGGACGGATCACGTCGTCGTTGTAGACGGAAGCACCCGCAATGTTCTCGCCGATCGTGCGGCCGTTGACCGTCATTGCGTCCAGGTGCAGATGACGCTGGATGCGATTGAGCATCGCCGGCATTCCTCCAGCGTAATAGAAATCCTCCATCAGGTAAGTGTCGCCGCTGGGCCGGATGTTGGCGATCACCGGGACCTTGCGGCTCGCCTGGTCGAAGTCATCGAGGCCGATTGCGCAACCGGCGCGACGCGACATCGCGATCAGATGAATGATCGCGTTGGTCGAGCAGCCCATCGCCATTGCGCAGGCGATGCCGTTCTCGAAGTTCCGCCGTGAAAGGATCTTTGCCGGCGCCTGGTCGTCCCAGACCATCTGCACGATGCGGCGGCCGCACTCGGCGGACATGCGCGGGTGATTGGCGTCGGCGGCTGGGATCGACGAGGCGCCGGGCAGCGTCATGCCGATGGCTTCGGTGATGCCCATCATCGTCGCCGCGGTGCCCATCGTCATGCAGGTGCCATGACTGCGCGCGATGCCGGCTTCGACCTCGAGCCAGTCCTGCTCGGTGATCGTGCCGGCCCGGCGCTCGTCCCAGTACTTCCAGCCATCTGAGCCGGAACCGAGGATCTTGCCCTTCCAGTTCCCGCGCAGCATCGGGCCGGCGGGCAGATAGATGCAGGGAATGCCCATGCTCGATGCGCCCATAAGCAGGCCGGGCGTGGTCTTGTCGCAGCCGCCCATCAGCACCGCGCCGTCGATCGGGTGGCTGCGCAGCAGCTCCTCGGTCTCCATCGCAAGGAAATTGCGGTAGAGCATCGTCGTCGGCTTGACGATCGGCTCCGACAGCGAAATCGCTGGCAGTTCGAGCGGGAATCCGCCGCCTTGTAGCACGCCGCGCTTCACATCTTCGAGGCGCTGCTTGAAGTGCGCGTGGCACTGGTTCACGTCCGACCACGTGTTGATGATCGCGATCACCGGTCGGCCCTTCCAGTCGACGGGCGCGTAGCCCATCTGCATGAAGCGCGAACGATGCGCGGACGAGCGCAGGTCATCGGGCGCAAACCAGCGCGCGCTGCGCAACGATTCGTAGGTACGGCGAGTCATTTGTCTGTCTCCGTGAATTCGGTTGCTGCCTGCGTGAAATCAGTCTTGAGCTCCGCGACCGGCGCAAGATGCGATGGTTGACGCGGATAGTGGTTGAGCCGTCGCTCGTCGTCAAATCAGGAACAGAAAGAAGCTGCTTCAGGCCGGTCGGCCGAGTTCATCCGCCGTCACGGTACGCTCGCGAATCGTGCGCTTCGGGGGAACCGGCAGCTGCACACTGTTGTCAGTACCGATCAGCATGGAACGTCGCCATTTCATTTCCGCAATGACAGCGCACTGGCTGTTGCCCGCTCTCGGCACGGCGCAGGAACGTGTGCCGCTGACGCGCGCGGTGCCGAAATCGGGCGAGCGCATCCCCGTGATCGGCATGGGCACCTGGCTGACGTTTGATGTTGGTGACAACGTCGCCGAGCGTGCACGGCGACGCGAGGTGCTGGCGCAGTTCTTCACCGTCGGCGGCGGCATGATCGACTCGTCGCCAATGTACGGGCGCGCGGAACGCCTGCTCGGAGATCTGCTGCCTCAGGTGGATCACACGGGAAGGCTCTTCTCTGCCACCAAGGTGTGGACCGCGTTCGAACGCGTCGGCCCGACGCAGATGGCCGAATCGTTGCGGCTGTGGAAGCTGCCGCGCTTGGACCTGATGCAGATCCACAACCTGCTCAACTGGCGCGGGCACGTCAAGGCGGTGCGCGCGGGCAAGGACGAGGGCCGCTGGCGCTACGTTGGAGTGACGACCTCGCACGGCAACAAGCACGACGAGATGGCGATCGCGCTGAAGTCCGAGCCGTGGGACTTCATGCAGATCACCTACAACCTCGCGGATTCCTCGGCTGAGCCTTTGATGCAGCTCGCGGCCGAGCGCGGCATCGCGGTAATCATCAATCGTCCGTTCGACGGCGGTTTGCTGTTCAATCGTGTCGGAGGCCGGCCGTTGCCACCGTGGGCGACCGAGATCGGCTGTGCCAACTGGGCGCAGTTCTTCCTCAAGTGGGTGGTGTCGCATCCCTCGGTGACGTGCGCAATTCCGGCGACGACCAGTCCGGCCCACATGCGCGAGAACATGGGTGCGCGCAGCGGACCACTTCCCGACGCGGCGATGCGTCGTCGCATAGCTGATGTTTGGCAGCGCGGCTGACGCTGCGCAGATTCAGCCAGCCGCGGAGCCGGTACGCTGTAGCTCATGTTCAACCTGCCCAACGCGATTACGGTTGCGCGTGCCTGTGCCGTGCCCTGGCTGGCGTGGCTGCTGCAGTCGCACGCCTACGGCCTGGCGCTGTCGGTATTCATCGTGTGCGCGCTGGGCGACCTGGCTGACGGGGTGATCGCACGTCGGTTCAACCTGCGCACGCACTTCGGCTCGATTGCCGATCCGCTCGCCGACAAGCTGACGATGGTCACGGTCGTCTGGCTGCTGGCGCTGCAGGACCGGGTACCGATGTGGTTCGCGGTTCTGTCCGTCGCGCGCGATGCGGTGATCATTGCGGGCGCCACCGCCTATCACTTCCTTGTCGGGCGCGTCGACATGGCGCCGACATGGTCGTCGAAACTTAACACGGCGCTCGAGTTCGGGTTTCTCGCAAGCGTGCTGGCGCTTGCGACCGGGCTGCTCGTCGAGGGCCTGTGGTATCGCGCACTGCTGTACGGCGCCTCTGCGACGGTGCTGGCATCGGGGACCCAGTACGTCTGGATCTGGAGCCGCAAGGCGCATGCCGCGCGCAGCGCACCTTTGGGCTGAGCGCGCCGCCGGTGGATGTGCTGAAGTTCCACGAACGCGTGCGCTTGGACACACTTGCACATCGAACCGACGATGCGCGGCGTCCGATCAGCAGTCCGGTGCGCTCGCTTGCTTGCGACCTCGAGGCTTCACGACCAACAAGACGCCGATCACAAAGCTGCTCCGCATTACGCACCCCATTCTGCTGGGACCCATGGATCGGGTGTCCGACGCGCGCCTGACCGCAGCCGTGAGCGCCGCCGGCGGATTCGGCATCCTTGGTGGCGGCTATGGCGAAGCGCACTGGCTCGCCCGCGAGCTGGACCAGCTGGGGCAGTCCGGTGCGCGTTTCGGTGTCGGCTTCATCACGTGGAGCATGGCCAAGCAGCCGACACTGCTCGACCTCGCGCTGGAACGCAGGCCGGCCGCCGTCATGCTGTCGTTCGGCGATCCCGCGCCGTTTGCCGATCGCATCAAGCGCGCCGGCGCGCTGCTGATCTGCCAGGTGCAGTCGGTGGCGATCGCGAAGCAGGCCGTTGCGTGCGGCGCGGATGTGCTGGTTATGCAAGGAGCGGAAGGCGGCCGGCACGGTGCGTCGCGTGGCTTGATCTCGCTGGTGCCTGAAGTGATCGACGCGATCGGCACGAAGGTGCCGGTCGTCGCTGCCGGCGCCATCGCCGATGGCCGCGGCCTGGCTGCTGTGCTGATGCTCGGTGCCTCCGGCGTGCTGATGGGCACGCGCTTCTACGCGACCCGGGAGGCCGCCGGAGCGGAAGCGGCCAAGGAGCGCATTCGCGCCGCTACGGGGGATGACGCCGTGCGCAGCATCGTCTTCGATATCTCACGCCGCAACGTGTGGCCGGCGCCGTTCACCGGTCGCTGCCTGCGCAACGCGCATCTCGATCGCTGGCTGGGACGCGAAGTGGAACTGATGCAGCATCTGGACGAAGAATCCGCGAAATATGTCGCCGCGCGCAGTGCGGGCAACTTCGACGTGGCCGCAGTGATTGCCGGCGAGTCGTCCGGCCTGATTCGAGACATCGCGTCCGCCCGCGATGTCATCGAGCGCGCCGTGCGCGAAGCGGCGCAACTGCTTGCGCAGGGGCGCCAACACGTCGAACTCAGCTCGACGTCGTGGAGCGCGAACTGAGTCAGTCGTGTTGGTTTAGGCCGCCTTCTTCGCTGCCAGCGCGTTGCCGGCACGCGCAAAGGCCTTGCGATTCAGGATGCCGCTGATCCATTGGCCGGTCGCGACCACCTGATCGAGATCGATGCCGGTCTCGATACCCAGCCCGCGCAGCAGGTACAGCACGTCTTCGGTGGCGACGTTGCCGGTCGCGCCTTTTGCGTACGGGCAACCGCCGAGCCCCGCGATGCTGGTGTCAAAGATCGCGATGCCCATTTCGAGGCACGCATACACGTTGCCGACCGCCTGGCCGTAGGTGTCGTGAAAATGGCCCGAGACGTCTTTGATGTCGTAGATGGGCAGTACCGCTTCCATCGCCGCCTGGGTCGCGCGCGGTGTGCCGACACCGATCGTATCCGCCACGCCAAGGTGCTGCACACCGATGCCCTTCATCAGCCGCGCGACGTACGCGACGGCGTCCGGTTTCACCTCACCCTGATACGGACAGCCCAGTGCGCAGGAGATCGCGCCGCGAATGTGGATGCCGTGTTGCTTCGCCGCCTCGCACACCGGCGCAAAGCGTTCAATCGATTCGGCGATCGAGCAGTTGATGTTCTTCTGCGAGAACGCCTCGCTCGCCGCCCCGAACACGACGATCTCGTCCGCCTTCGCGGCCAGCGCGCCCTCGAATCCCCTCTTGTTCGGCGTCAGCACCGAGTACACGACGCCCGGCTTGCGCCGGATGCGCGCCATCACCTCCGCCGCGTCGGTCATCTGCGGCACCCACTTTGGCGACACGAACGACGTGACCTCGATGTTCGAGAATCCGGCTGCGGTCAGGCGATCGACGAGCTCGACCTTGACGTCGGCCGGGATCATCTGCTTTTCGTTCTGCAGTCCGTCGCGCGGGCCGACATCGACGATTTGGGCTCGAAATGGAAGCTTCGCCATGGGCTGACTCCGCAGTTATTGCCGAATGTTAGTGCTTTGCCAAAACCATCCGAACGGTACGGGGCTCTCGGGTGAGGACGCGTGTTGCGAGCCCAGGTCGTGCGCTTGAAGCCGCGGTTCATCTCGCCGCGCAGGGCGTCGGCGAGGCTTGGCCTAAGGAGAGAAGTTCGTGTTCGGGCTCGCACTCGATCTTGCTCGCGCGGTCGTGGTCGGCTCTGTGCCGCTGCTGATCGTTGCGGGCGGCGGCAGCTCGCCCGGAGGCGCTTCGCCATCGCAGCCGTCCTCGGCTGACACAATGGTCGTACCTGGCACGGTCACGGTATTTGGCAGCGCGGCGATCGATGGCGTTGCGCACGCCGAAGGCAGCGTCAGCGTCGCGCGTGACGTTGATCCGCGCAGCGAAGCGGCAGTGACGATGGCCGGTGTCAAGCTCGGCCCAGCAGGTCGGCGCCAGCGTCAATTCCAGTGGGCAGCTGACCAAGATCCTGGTGCGGGCAACTGTTGTGGGCAAAGTGGATTCTGTCGACGTTCCCGGTCCGAGCTTCAAGGCAGTCGGGCAGAAGATCAAGGTCGTGACCTCGGGCGATGGCAAGACGGTCTTCGAAGGAGTGGACGGCTTGGCCGGGATCAAGGTCGACGACTGGGTCGAGGTGCAGGTGCCGGGCGCGACAGTGGGCCGGATGGATCGGATCTCCGGCCTCGACAAGCCCAACAAGACCTTCGTGGTTCAGGGCCAGTCGGTGGACGCAAGCGCGGCGCCCTTCATGGGCGGCATGGCTGACAATCTCGACAACAGCAAGCTAGTGCGCGTCCAAGGCACGCTCAATGCCGGGATCGTGAAGGCGACAAGGGTCGAGTTCCTGCTATGACGCCGAGCGGCGCTCCATAATCCAAGCCGCCGCGGTGCTGGTCGCGGCGGGTTCTTCTTGACACTGTGGGAAGGCCGTCACCGCCACGGGCTGCAACTCTAACCAGGTTCCCTGGCGCGCTCGCTGAAGAGCAGCTCTTCCAGCGATCGCGCGGTCGGCGCGCCGACGCCGCGATTTCGTTCGAGCCAGGCGCCGGCCCGTTCACGTCCGTGCGCATGCAACTGGCGCAGGAATTCAGCTTCGATATTCATGCGACTGGTGCCCGGCAACTGCTCCATCCAAGCGCCGCCATCGACCAGATGTAGCCGCAAGTGTCGCAATCGCCGCACGGCTTGGCTGAGCGGAACCCACATGCGGCGTGCCTGGCGTTGCGCAAGCAGAATGCCCTGCACCTCGGTGAAAAACGCGCTGCTGAAACTGATTTCGCTGGCGCGCTGAGCGATCTCGTCGGCCGCCAGCGGTGTCTTCGCGCGCCGCTTCGGGTGCAGGGCGATGATGATCAGATCGGGTGCCGCTGCATGAATGACCAGCGAGTACAGCGGCGCGTTGGCCGCAAAGCCGCCGTCCCAGTACGCCTCGCCATCGATCTCGATTGCATGGTGCAGCGTCGGCAGGCACGCGGAGGCAAGCACCGTGTCGACGGTCAGTTCCCGCGTGCGGAACACTCGCAGCGTGCCGGTGGCGACGCGCGTGGCGGCGACAAACAGCGGCAACGGGCAGTGCGTGCGCAAGCGTTCGAAATCGACCTGCTCCTCAAGCAGTCGGCGCAGGGGATTCAGATCGAGCGGGTTTAGCTGGTAGGGCGAGAAAAACCGGGTAAGAAGCAGCAGTGGCTTTCCCGCGGCGGCGAGTGCGCCGAAGCCGGGCAACGACAGCCGCCCGAGCCGTTCCCAGAACTCGGTCAGCGCGGCGCGCGCTCCATCGCGGCCGCCCTTGGTCCATCCATGCGCCAGCACGACCGCATTGACGGCACCGGCACTTGCTCCGCTAAGCGCTGTGGGCTCGATGAGTGGGTCTTCCAGCAGGCGATCAAGCACGCCCCAGGTGAAGGCGCCGTGTGAGCCGCCACCCTGCAGCGCGAGCGCAATGCGGCGCATACCGGTGCGCAATTTCAACATGAGCAACTTTCCGGGAGGAGAGAACGCCGTGAACCTAGCAATAACGACGCCAGTGTTTCGTGGCGTGTTCGCGTGACGGAGTACCGGAACTTAGTAGCCGCGGCTGCGATCGACGTAACCGGCCAGCGATGAAGGCTCAGCGCCGGCTTCAAGCTGCTTGATCGCATCGGCGATCTGCAGCGCCGCGGGCTCGCGCGGCGTGGGGCCCGACAGATGCGGCGTGACGGTGATACGGGGGTGATGCCAGAACGGATGCTCGGCCGGCAGCGGTTCGGTGCGAAATACGTCGAGCGTCGCGCTGGCGAGTTGTCCGCTGTCAAGTGCGGCAAGCAAGTCGGCCTCGACGATCGTACCGCCGCGGCCGACATTGATGACGTGCGCACCGCGCGGCAGCTGCGCCAATCGTTGCGTGTTCAGGAAATCTTGCGTCGCGTCGGTCAATGGCAGCACGTCGACCACGATGTTCGATTGCGACAGAAACTCATCGAGTCCTTCCTGGCCGGCGTAGCAGCGCACGCCCTCGATCGCCTTCGGTGTGCGCGACCAGCCGATCACCGGATACCCGAACACAGTTGCGGCGTGCGCGATCTGGGCGCCGATCGCGCCCAGTCCCATCACGCCGACGGTGGGCGGCGTGCCACGCGGCCGATCGACGTCCCAGTCGCGCGCCGCGTTCGGTCCGCCGAAGCGATCCAGCCCGCGCGTGATTCGGGCAAGAAAAAAGCAGACGTACTCCGCCATCTTCGCTGCCATGCCCGCATCGACCAGCCGCAGTACCGGAAGCGCCGGCGGCAGCGCGGGGTTGGCCAGCAGTCCTTCAACCCCTGCGCCGACATTGAACACAGCGCGCAGCTTCTTCTCTGTGCTGAAGAGTTCCGGTGGCGGCAGCCAGACAATTGCGTAACGGGCCTGATGCGCGTGCCCGTCGAACAGTGCCACCTCCGTGTCGAGCCCAGCCCGTGCAAACATGGTGCGCAGCGCGTCGAGCCACGCGTCCGGCTTCATGCTGCCGAGCGCAGCAGTGATCCTGATGCCGGAGTTCATTCGGACGGCGAGAAGACCACCAGGGCTGCGCCTTCCTTCACCTGATCGCCGACGCCGTACAGGATTTCATCGACCACGCCGTCGCTGGGTGCGACGATGCTGTGCTCCATCTTCATCGCCTCCATCACCAGCAGCGGCGCCCCTTTTGTGACGCGCGCCCCTTTTGCGACGCTGACCGCGATCACCTTGCCCGGCATCGGCGCGGCCAGCCCGGCGTCGCCGGCATCGCGGGCGCCTGCCTGCGCAATCACGTCGACGAGCGTCAGCACGCGGTGCCGCCCCTCGGCGAATACGTGCAGTTCGTCACCGTGATGAACCACGTCAGCGGCCAGGGTGCGGTCGGCAAAGCGCAGCGTCAGGCGGCTGCCGCTCGCGGCAATCACGGCCAGCAAGGTGTCGATATCGCCGTGGTGGAAGTGCCAGCCGTCACGGCCATATTCGAGATCGACATCATGCACACCGCGCTCGGACTTAAGCGTCAGCGTGCGCGTGTACGTCGTGTTCAGCCGCCAGCCCGATCGCCCCGACCAAGGATCGGCGTCGGCGCCGTGCGTCTCGTCGACCAGCACGCGCGCGCAGGCCAGTGCCAGCACGGCTTCCGGTACACGGTCCTCGTGCACGAACAGGCGCTCGCGCTCCCGCTCGATCAGGCCGGTGTCTAGTTGCGCCAGCGCGAAGCTGTGGTTGTTGGCGAGGCGCGTCAGAAAGTCGACGTTGTTGGCCAGCCCGACGATGTGGAACTCCTCGAGCGCCGCGCGCAGGCGCGCCAGCGCCTGCGCGCGATCCTGTCCCCACACGATGAGCTTCGCGATCATCGGGTCGTAGTGCGGCGAAATTGCATCACCCGCGCGCACGCCGGCGTCGATGCGCACGGGCGCCGGGTCGTGGACGTTGTTGTCGTCGGCGTTGCGCTTGAACTGCACCGCGTCGGGCTGTGCCATGTGTGCAAGACGCCCGATCGTCGGCAGGAAACCCTTGTCGGGATTCTCCGCGTATACGCGCGCCTCGATCGCGTGGCCGTTGATCGTGAGTTGATCCTGCGTGACAGGAAGGCGTTCGCCGGCGGCAACCCGCAGCTGCCACTCGACCAGATCGTGGCCGGTGATCATCTCGGTCACCGGGTGCTCGACCTGCAGTCGCGTGTTCATCTCCATGAAATAAAACGTGCCGTCGGGCGCGGCGATGAACTCGACCGTGCCGGCGCCGACGTAGCCGACCGCTTTCGCCGCGGCGACCGCCGCCTCGCCCATCGCTTGGCGGCGGTCGGATGTCATGCCCGGCGCAGGCGCTTCTTCGATCACCTTCTGATGCCGCCGCTGCACCGAGCAGTCGCGCTCGAACAGGTACACGCAGTTGCCGTGCGCGTCGGCGAACACCTGGATCTCGATGTGGCGCGGCCGCTGCAGGTATTTCTCGACCAGCATGCGCTCGTCGCCGAACGATGACGCCGCTTCGCGCTTGCACGAGGCCAGTGCGTCGCGAAACTCGCCACTGGCGTCGACGATGCGCATGCCCTTGCCGCCGCCTCCGGCGCTCGCCTTGATCAGTACCGGGTAGCCGATGCGGTCGGCATGCTGGTGCAGATGCGCCGGGTCCTGATCGGCGCCGTGATAGCCGGGCACCAGGGGGACGCCGGCGCGCTCCATCAGCGACTTGGCCTCGGACTTGCTGCCCATCGCGAAGATCGCGCTCGCCGGCGGACCAATGAAGGCGATGCTTGCGGCGGCGCAGGCGCTGGCGAACGCCTCGTTCTCGGAAAGGAAGCCATAGCCGGGATGGATCGCCTGCGCGCCGGCTGCCTTCGCGGCCTCGATGATCAGATCGCCGCGCAAGTAGCTCTCGCGTGCCGGTGGCGGGCCGAGCCGGATCGCCTCATCGCAGAACGCGACATGACGGGCGCCGGCGTCGGCATCCGAATACACCGCCACGGTGCGTACGCCCAGGCGGCGTGCCGTCGCAGCAATGCGGCATGCGATCTCGCCGCGGTTGGCGATCAGGATTTTGCGAAACATTGTTTCCTCGCGGTTGGGTCGCCACGCGCTGCGCGCGCCAGCCCGGGCAGGTCCGCAGCGCCGCGGTTATTCATCTGGCACGAGCCAACTTGAAACCGTTGACGCCCAGATCCTGAGCCAGTCGAAGGACAAAGCGCCGCGCCGGGCTTCGACCCTTCGTCAAGCTCAGGGCTCAGCCCGGGCGCATGTTTCAAGTCGAACGATGCCGGCTCAATAGCGATCAGTATTCTGCGGAACATGCATGGACGTCGAACTTGACTGGGTGGGCCCGAACATCCTCCGAAACACACCGGCGACAAAGCGAAAGATTTTTGGCAGCAACCAGACGGCGAGCGCGACCAGCACGACGACCACGGCGGCAGCAATGAACGGATGCGCGATCGCCAGCCACAGCAGGCCGCCAACGGCGACGTCCTCAGCGGTCGAGACGGCGATATTCGAAAACGGCTCGGGTGACGTATTGACGGCTGCACGGGTGGCGGCCTTGGTGAAGTGACTGGTGGCTGCGAGCGAACCGCCGATGATCGCCGCGACCGTTGCCCATGCCGCGTGGTCGCCGCCGAACACGGCGGCCGCGAGCGCCGCGCCGGCCGGGATGCGAATGAATGTGTGCACGGCGTCCCAGAGCGAATCGACGGCCGGAATCTTGTCGGCGCAGAACTCGACCGCGACCATGAAGCCGGACGCAGCCAGCACCATCGGGTGCGCAAGGATCTGCAGTCCGGCCGGGAGACTGGCCCAGTCGAAGTAGCCGACCAGCCCGACGACCAGCAGAACCGCATACACGCGAATGCCGCTGGCAAAGCCGAGCGTGGCGGCGAGCGCAATCAGTTGCGCGATGTCGAGCTTGTCCATGTTCCTCCGCGAGCAGTGTCGATCCGCGTGTCGCGCATCAATGGAAACCAGCCTTCGCGCGCATCCAGCCGAGCTTCGACACGCAGCGGGAAGTTCGCGCGCAGTGTATCCGGCGCAGATGAGCGCTGCGCGGCAACCTCGATCTCGAGCGGCGTGCCCTTGGGGGCCGCGGCCAGCGCGGCCCCCAGCCGCGCCATTGCGTGTTCACTGCCCGCGGCCAGCCGCAGCACCATCCACGCGCGGCCGGGCGGTGCATCGGGCAGCGGTGCGCCGCGGCGCGGGCTGCGCAACGCGAACTGGAACTTGCGCAGTGCCCGTTTCTCATGCGACGGCAACGCGAGGGCGACACGGACGTTGACGCCGGCAAGTCTTACCCCGGTGTGTACGCACAGGGCGAGACGCAGCGCGCCGGGCTTGAGCGCCGCCGGCCCGGCGCCCCAGTGCCGTGCCAGTTGCCACAGACCGCGCAGCGAGAAAGCGGTAACCGGCTGCAGCAGGCAGACGCCGAGCGCGGCAAGCACGAATGAGCTGCCCTCCGCGGTGCAGCTCTGCCATCCCGCGACGCCGAGAGTGCGCGTCAGTCGGAGCCGCTCAGCCATCGCAGCCCGCAGTCACATCTCTTCGTCATCGCCTTCCGCCGCCGCACGCTCGGCCTCGAATTCCGCGACCCAGCGCGGCTTGCGCTTGTCGAGGAAGCTCCTCACGCCCTCGCGCCCGTCGTCCGAGGTGCGAATCTGCGCGATGCGCTCGGCCGTGTCGGCAAGCAGCGCGTCGTCGATGGCGCGCCCGGCGACATCGCGCACCAGCCGCTTGGCTTCGCGTACTGCGTGATCGCTGGCAAGCATCAGCGCACCGAGTATTTCGTACACGGCCGTGTCGAGTCCTTCGGCCGGCGTGATGTCGTGCACCAGGCCGATGCGAAACGCCTCGTGGGCGTCGAATTTCTCCGCCGTCAGAAAGTAGCGGCGCGCGGCGTTCACACCCATCGCCCTGACTACGTATGGACTGATGGTGGCGGGGATGAGGCCCAGCTTTGTTTCGCTAAGACAAAAATTCGCGTTTGTGGACGCAACGGCGATGTCGCACGCGGCCATGAGACCGATTCCGCCGGCGTAGACGTCGCCGTGCACGCGCGCGATGGTTGGCTTGGGACACAGGTAGATCGTGCGCAGCATGTCCGCGAGGGCACGCGCGTCCGCGCGATTTTCGTCGAGCGTGTAGCCGCTCATGCGCCGCATCCAGTCCAAATCGGCGCCGGCGCAGAACGCGGGGCCCTTGCCCGCGAGCACGATCGCGCGCACGCCAGCATCGGCGCCCAGGCGCGTGAAAGTATCGGCAAGCTCGGCGATCATCGTTTCGTTGAAAGCATTGCGCACCTTCTCGCGCGCCATCCACACGACCGCGACGCGGTGCGCGATCGAGACTTCCAGCATGTCGCTGCTCATTTCAGAATCCTCGCGAAAAATTCGTCCGTCTCCCGCCACGCCTGCGCGCATTCAGCTGGCTTGCCGCCGACGTGCACGCCGCGGCGTCCTCGACGCCATTGGACACATCGGTTCGAAAGCGTACCGGGCGCGCGCCGTCGAAACCGTGATACCTGTCCGGATAGACCTTGACAGTGAATTCCACTGTCGGTCGTGCGGTCCGCGTCCGCTGCGCGAGCCGCACGCAGCAGCGCGCCGGTGGCGTCCAGTCGTCCTTCTCGCCCAGCAGCATCAGCAGCGCAATCTCGAGCTGGAACGGCGCATTCAGGAGTGCGCGGCAGCCGGGATAGAAGACGACCGCGCCGGCCAGCGGCTGCGCAACTTCCCTGTGCGCGGCGTTGATCGCCATCAGGGCCGTTATCGTGCCATGCGGCCAGCCAAGCTCGGCGAGGGGTGCCGCGTCGACCTCCTCGCGCGTGGCGAGCCATTTGACCGCCGCGATCGTTTCATTTCGCCTCGTTTCGACCTTGATCCTGCGCTCGCCGTTCCTGCCGCTGCAGATCGGGCCCGATCCGCGCGAGGCGAAGCGGTCCGCCAGCACATCGTGGTTGCCGGACTTGTGCAAGTAATCGACGTACTCCGGATAGCGCGCGTCCAGACTCTTGCCGTCACGGCGGCACAGGCCCCCGCCGCCGTGCAGCGCGACGACCGCGGGGCGCGGTGTCGAATTCCCGGCCACCGGAAACCAGTGCGCGAGGAGGGCAACGTCGTCACCGCGCGCAACGCGAACCGGCCCGGCAAGTGCGGACCGGATCAGGAGCGACGAAGTGCAGGCGTGAGGCACGGGTTGCCGAAGCAGCGACAGCGACAGCGACAGCGACCGCGTCATCGCGCCGAAGCCTGTAGTCGTGCCGCGCAGGCCGCGAGCGCCGCGTCGAGATCGCCGGGAGACTCGCGCAGCGTCCAGCCGAGGTCCTTGAGCAACCCGTCGGACAGGCCGTAAACCCAGCCATGCACCGTGAGCGCGCGGCCCGCGCGCCAGGAGCTGCGCGCGACGTTTGTGCGGCACACGTTGCGCACCTGCTCGATGACATTCAGCTCGCACAGCAGGTCCTCGCGGTGCTCTGGCGCCACGGCACGGAAGGCATCGGCGTGACGCCGCTGCACGTCTTCGATATGGCGCAGCCAGTGGTCCGCGACGCCGACCATGCCCCCCGCCATTGCGGCGCGGATTCCGCTGCAGCCGTAGTGCCCCACCACGATCACATGCTCGACCTTCAAAACCTCGATCGCGAACTGCAGCACCGAGAGGCAATTGAAGTCGGTGTGCACGACGACGTTGGCGATATTGCGATGAACGAAGAGCTCACCGGGATCGAGACCGACGATTTCGTTGGCAGGCACGCGGCTGTCGGCGCAGCCGATCCACAGATACCTGGGTGACTGCTGCCGTGCCAGCCGCTCGAAGAACTGCGGGTCATCGCGACGGCGGCGCGCCGCCCAAGCACGGTTGCGAGAGAAAAGATCGGCAAGGTCGTGTGTTGTCATAAAGACGGATTTGCAGGGGCGATTCCGGACGGCTGGGGGCGGGCTACTCGAATCGCTTGGCCACTTCTTCCAGCATCACTTCGGTGGCGCCGCCCCCGATCGCGAGCACGCGCGCGTCGCGTACCAGCCGCTCGATCGCGCTCTCGCGCATGTAGCCCATGCCGCCGTGGAACTGCTGGCAGTCGTACAGCACTTCATTGACGAGCTCACCGGTGAGCGCCTTGAGCATCGAAACTTCGCGCACCGCATCGCGCGCCTGATCGACCCGCCACGCGCAGTGATACAGCAACTGGCGCGCCGCCTCGACCTTCGCCAACAGCATGGACAGGCGCTGCCGCACCGTCTGCTGTTGCCACAGTGTCGCGCCGAACGCCTGGCGGTCGTTGACGTAGCGAAACGTGAGATCGAGCGCGGTGAGGCAGTGGCCAATCGCCATCGCACCGAGCGCGATGCGCTCGGTCTGAAAGTTCTTCATGATGGCGTAGAAGCCGGCGTTTTCTTCGCCGAGCAGATTCGCGGCCGGCACGCGGCAGTTCTCAAACACCAGTTCCGCGGTATCGGACGCGAGCCAGCCCTGCTTCTTCAGCGCGCGGCCGACGCGCAAGCCCGGCGTGTTCCTGTCGACCGCAAGTATCGAAATGCCGCGCGAGCCGTTCGCATCCGGGTCGGTGCGCACGGCGACAAACACGAGGCCCGCGTGCACGCCGTTGGTGATGAACATCTTGGTGCCGTTGAGCACGTACTGGTCGCCATCGCGGGTGGCCCGCATGCGGATCGATGCGACGTCCGAGCCGGCATCGGGTTCGGTCACCGCGATCGCGGTGATCAGCTCGCCCGCGATGATCCGCGGCAGCCAGCGCGCCTTCTGTACCGCGTTGCCGCCATGCGCGAGGTGCGGGCTCGCCATGTCGGTGTGAACGAGCACGGTGACCACGAAGCCGCCGGAAGAACAACGGGAGAGCGCTTCCTGGAACACGACGTTGGTCATCGCATCCGCGCCTGCGCCGCCATACTCGACCGGATACATCAGCCCCAGCCAGCCGAGCGCGCCCATTTTGCGCAGCACCTCGCGCGGCACGAACCCCGCCTCGTCCCACGCCAACGCGTTCGGTTCGATCTCCTGCGCGACAAAACGGGCGATCTGCCGGCGCAGCTCCTCGTGTTCGGGGCGGAAGTGGACGAAGTCGTTCAAGCGCGCCCCGCGCCGATCAGTTTCGCGTAACGCACGGTGCGATGCGCGAGCAGAGCACCGGATTTGACGCCGTGGCATTCGGCGGTGCCGCAGGCGCTGCGAGGTCCGAGGCGCAGCACCTGAACCTTGCATGGAACGCTTTCCGCACGGCCGCTGCGCAGCAACGCAGTCTGCATGTCCGACGTGACCCAGCGTTCATCGGGCACGCGCATCGTCGTGATCGCCAGCCACGTGGACACGTCGGCCGTGCCAATGGTCGCCATGCCGCTGATGATGCCGACCGGCCGTTGAATCAACGCGTCGAACGAGACGATCAGTTCGCACGGGCCGTGCGCACGGCTCGCCACAGCGAAGCGGTAGTGGCGAAGAAACGGCGCCTCGGCCGGGGTCTGCGTGAGCTCCTCCAGGGTGACCAGAGACTCGGCCATGACGCGGCTCCGCGGTTACATTCGGAACACGCCGAACTTCGTCTCGGGGATCGGGGCGTTCAATGCCGCCGACAGTCCCAGTGCGAGCGTCATGCGTGTATCCATCGGATCGATCACGCCGTCGTCCCACAGCCGCGCGCTGGCGTAGTAAGGGTGGCCCTGGTGTTCGTATTGATCAAGGATCGGCTGCTTGAACGCTGCTTCTTCTTCGGCGCTCCATGTGCCGCCTTTCAATTCGATGCCATCGCGCCTGACGGTGGCGAGCACGCTCGCCGCCTGCTCGCCACCCATCACGCTGATGCGTGCATTCGGCCACATCCAAAGGAAGCGCGGACCGAAGGCGCGGCCGCACATGCCGTAGTTTCCGGCACCAAAGGATCCGCCGATGATCAGCGTGAGCTTCGGCACCTGTGCACACGCGACCGCGGTCACCATCTTGGCGCCGTGGCGCGCGATGCCTTCGTTTTCGTATTTCCGGCCGACCATGAAGCCAGTGATGTTCTGCAGGAAGATCAGCGGCACCTTGCGCTGGCAGGTGAGTTCGATGAAATGCGCGCCTTTCTGCGCGCTCTCCGAGAACAGGATGCCGTTGTTGGCGACGATGCCGACGGGCATGCCGTGGATCCACGCAAAGCCGGTGACGAGCGTGGTGCCGAAGCGCGCCTTCCACTCGTCGAATTCACTCGCGTCGACGATGCGCGCGATGACCTCGCGCACGTCGAAGGGCTTGCGCGTGTCGGCGGGGATGATGCCGTACAGATCGGCGAGATCGTGTTTCGGCTCGCGCGGCTCACGCAGCTGCAGCGACGACGGCTTGGCGTAGTTGGTGGTGGCGAGGATGCGGCGTGCGAGCGCCAGTGCATGTGCGTCGCTGTTCGCCAGGTGATCGGCCACGCCCGACAGCCGCGTGTGCACATCGCCGCCGCCGAGATCTTCGGCGCTCACCACCTCGCCGATGGCCGCCTTAACCAGCGGTGGGCCACCGAGGAAGATCGTGCCCTGGTTCTTGACGATGATCGACTCGTCGCTCATTGCTGGCACGTAGGCGCCGCCGGCCGTGCACGAGCCCATCACCACCGCGATCTGCGGAATGCCGAGCGCAGACAGCGTGGCCTGGTTATAGAAGATGCGGCCAAAGTGCTCGCGGTCCGGAAACACGTCGTCCTGGTTCGGCAAATTGGCGCCGCCGGAGTCGACGAGATAGATGCATGGCAGGCGGTTCTCGCGCGCGATCTCCTGCGCGCGCAGGTGCTTTTTCACCGTGATCGGAAAATAGGTGCCGCCTTTGACGGTGGCGTCGTTGCAGACGATCACGCACTCGCGGCCGGCAACGCGCCCAATGCCGGTGATGACGCCGCCGCACGGCGCTGCGTCCTCGTACATGCCGTAGCCGGCGAGCTGCGAGAACTCGAGGAACGGCGTGCCGGGATCGAGCAGCAACTGCACGCGGTCGCGTGGCGGCAGCTTGCCGCGCGCGGTGTGCTTCGCGCGTGCCTCGGCGCCGCCGCCTTCGGCGATCCTGGTGATGCGGGCTTTCAGGTCGGCCACGAGCGCGCGCATGTGATCGCTGGCAGCGCGGAAATCTTCGGCACGAGGGTTGAGCTTGGTATCGAGGGTGGTCATCGTGTTCTTCTGGCCGCTCAATGCGGTACCAACCGCAGGCGTTCAATGGTAGACCGAGTCGCCGCGCGCCGGTCAATGCGTGGCCGAGTCGACGACGTGCGCGGCGGTCCGGGCGCGATGCCGCGCAAAGTGCCAGGTGGCAAGGGCGAGCGCGAGAAAGTTGAGCATCGCGGCGAGAAAGAACGGCGCGCCGATGCGCCAGTCCTGCGCGGGAAGATGGCTCACTTCGGCCAGCAGCGGTGTGCCCAGCAGCGGCGCGCAGACACCCATCAGACTCGCCAGAGAAGAGAGCGACCCCATGGCCAAACCCTGTTCACGCGGTCCGGCGGCCTTGGAGACGATCGAGTTCAGCGCCGCGCCGACTGAAAATGCCAGCATGTTGGCAGCGATGATCGCGTACATCATCCAGCCCCGGGTGGCCAGGCCATAGGCGATGAACGCAAGCGTGCCGGACGCAAGCCCGGCCACCACGACGCGCCGCTCGCCCAGCAGCCTGAGCAGCCAACCAAGCAGACCGCCCTGCACGATCGCCGCCATCAGCCCGACCACGAACAGCGACAGACCGCTTTCGCGCGGACCCCAGGAGAAGCGAAACGTGCTGTAGAGCACCCAGATTGCGTGCAGGATGAACTGCGCGAGATTGGTCAACGCGAACACGATGACCAGCACGCCGACATTCTTGAGTTTCGCCAGTCCATACAGCGAGGACAGCGGATTGGCACGCGCGAAGTCGATGCGTTTGCGTCGCTCGCGCGGCAGTGACTCGGGCAGCACGAACCAGCCGTAGAGAAGATTCAGGAACGACAGTCCGGCCGCGACGAAGAACGGCAGGCGAATGTCGATATGGCCGAGCAAGCCGCCAAGCATCGGACCCAGAATGAAGCCGATGCCGAAGGCCGCTCCGATCTTGCCGAAACTCTTTGCGCGATTCTCGTGTGAGGAGACATCGGCCACGTAGGCGTTGGCGACCGAGAAGTTGGCGGCCAGCGCACCACCGAAAGCACGCGTCGCGAGCAGCTGCGCGAGCGAAGTCACGAGCGGCGTCAGGAAGAACATCAGGCCGAGCCCGGAAATCGCGGTCAGCAGCACCGGGCGCCGCCCGTAGTGGTCGGACAGCGCGCCCAGCAGCGGCGCACACACAAACTGCGCAATCCCGAAAGTCGCAATCAGCGCGCCGTACCAGTATGTCTGCGCATCGCGGCTCTCGGTGAACTGGCCGACGATCGACGGTAGCACCGGGATCAGCAATCCGATGCCCATCACGTCGAGCAGTACGGTGACGAGGATGAAGGTGATCGCGGGCGAGCGCTTCATCCGGCGGCTCCTAGGCCCAAGCGCGGCGGCGTTTGCGTCACGCTGTCGGGGCCGGCATTTCGCTCGTGCCGGGTTGCGCGAGGCAACGTGCGAGCCAGGCATGGACCAGCGGATAGGCGGTCAATTCGAATCCGCCTTCGTCTGCCTTGTGCGTGTAGGCGAAGAGCGCGATGTCGGCGATCGAGAATTCGCCCGCGAAAAATGGCGCTCGAGACAGATGTGTTTCCATCACGTCGAGCGCCTGATAGCCGCGCTTCTCAAGCTCCGGAAGCCGTGGATGGTCAGGTTGCCTCAGGAAAGTGCGGATAAAGCGCGCCACGGCAATGCACGGCTCGTGCGAATACTGCTCGAAGAACATCCACTGCAGTGCGCGAGCCCGCTGCAGGCGGTCGCCCGACCACAGGTGGGTGCCATCGGCGAGGTAGCACATGATCGCGTTCGATTCGGGCAACCAGGTGTGATCGTCAATCTGCAGCAGCGGCACCTGGCCGCTGGGATTCATCGCCAGGTACTCGGGCGTGCGCGTCTCGCCCTTCGTGATGTCGATCTCGTGCCAGCGGTACGGAACACCCAGGATGTCGAGCGTCATCCGGACCTTGTGGCAGTTGCCGCTGCTGGAAGTACCGAACACGCGGTGCGGTACGCGGGTCGAAGTGGGCATCATGTCAATGCGCTTTCGTCTTCGAAAACAGCTGGATCACGACCACGCCGACCAGAATCAGCCCTACGCCGGCGAGTTCGCCGATGCTCAATTGTTGTCCGAACACGCGCCAGCCGATCAAGGTGATCAACGCGATGCCGACACCCGACCAGATCGCATAGGCGATACCCACGGGGATTGTCTTTAATGAATGCGTGAGCGCAAGAAAGCACACCAGGTACGCGAGCACCATCACCGTGATCGGACCGATCTGTGTAAAGGCCGCGCTTGCCGACAGGGCCGAGGTTCCGGTTACACCGGCCACGATCGCGAGCAGCAGCCACGGATACGCGGCCCAGGCACGCCGTCGTCGCGCCTGCGCATGCATGTGCTCCTCGATGCTCGAACCGGCGGTCGCGGCGAGGTCGGCCAGTGGGTCGTGCACGCCGGGCGCAACGTCGAACACTTCGCGTACCCGCTCGTCGAGTGTGGGCGGTCCTTTCACGCTGTCACCGCGCGCGAGAATACCTGGATCGCGATCACGCCGAGCACGATCAAGCCGATGCCGGCGAGCGCCGGCGCATCGAGCGTCTGCTTGAACACAATCGAGCCGATCAGCGTGATCAACGCGATGCCCACACCGGACCAGATCGCGTAGGCCACGCCGACCGGGATGTGCTTCAGCGCCAGTGCCAGGAAGTAGAACGCTACGCCGTAGCCCACGAGGACGACCGCCGATGGCACGAAGCGCGTGAAGCCTTCCGTCGCCTTCAGTGCCGAGGTGCCGATCACTTCGGCAACGATGGCGATGGCGAGATACAAGTACGACACGCCGCGGCTCGCCTCAGAACGGTCCGCGTTCGAGCCAACGTTCGATCTGCGGCAGCCGGTCGTTGCCCCAGAACGGCTCGCCGTCGACGAAGATGAAGGGCGCACCGAACACACCGCGCTTGACCGATTCATCGACGGCGGTCTTCAGCTTGTCCTTGATCGCCGGATCCTGGATCGCAGCCAGCATCGCGTTCTTATCGATGCCCAGATCGTCGGCGATGTCCGCCAGCACCGCGGCGTCGTTGATGTCGCGGTTGTCGACAAAGTACGAGCGAAAGGTCTTGTGCACGAACGACACCGCTTTGGCGGAGCCGGTTCCCTGCAGCCACAGCAGGGCACGTGCCGCGTTGACGGTCGAGATTGGAAACTTCTCGGGAAATTTCATCGGCACGCCGGCATAGCGTGCGCTACGCGCGAAGTCGCGCCGGCTGTAGTCGCCCTTGAGCGGGATATCGACCAGGGGCTGCATGCCGCTCGCCTTGAACGTCACGCCGAGCAGTGTGGGCTTGTACGCGACGGTGCGGCCGTACTTGGCAGCGATGGCTTCGATCTTTTCGCTGGCGAGATACGAGTAGGGCGAGGAAAAGTCAAAATAGAACTCGATCGGTGCGGGCATCGGTCTCTCCGGGGATCACAGCTCGATTGTGCCGCAGCCGGCGCATGCGTACGATCCCCGGCGCTCGGACACGGAGGATACCGTGGGGTGGTGGTGGCTCCTGCCGATAGCGCTCATCGGCTCCTGCGTGTCGGTGTTCAACCGGCCGGTGTCGGATCGCAACCTGGTCGCGCAGGGCTGCGCCGACCTCGTGCCGCGGCTGGTCGAGGCCGTGCGCGGCCACGCCGCGTACGAGCGCGCAGCGCTGGAGGCGCTCGTCTCGTTGCGTGCGCGGCTACCTGAAGATCAATCGAAGCGGTAGCGTCTTCGCGCTGACGCGCACCGGCCGCGACTTTGCGTTCGGCGCGGCGAGAAAGCGACGGCCGACAAGCTCTTCGGCGGCGGCCGGATCGCGCCACTGCGCAAGGAATACGACCCGTCCGTGGCCGCCGCGCAGCGCGAACTGAACGAAGCGCTTGAGCACCAGTGCGCTGACGTGCGGATCCGGCGCAATCGCACGCCGCTCGTGCGCGCCGGGATCAGTGCGATCGCCACCGTTGCCGGCGCGATTCTGCTCAAGGCCGCAGTGTGCGTCGTGATCGGTACCGCGATCGTGCTCGTGCTGGCGCTGCTGCTGCTCGGCTATGTGATGCCCGCGTACACGCTGCAGGAACGCAGACGCAAGTCAGGTTCCTCTGTTTGACCTCGGCGAGATCAAACCGGGCCCCAAAAAGGGGCCCGGCAGCTGCTTAGCCGCCACCGGATTGGCTCTTGGCCGCGTTCGGGTACTTCTTGGCGATGGCGTCGAGGGCGGCCTTGCGCTCGGCCTTCAGCGCTTTCAGCTTGGCGTCGTAATCGGCCTGGGTGGCTTTCTTGGCCTTCGCTTCGGCATCGCGACGGGCGACCGGCTGATCCTTGGCTTTGGCAGCGCTTCCCTTGAGTTCTTCGTCCACCATGGCCGAGATCTTTGCTTTGCGGTCGGCATCCAGGGCCGATTTCTTCTGCTTGTAATCCTTCTTGGCGGCAGCCTGCTCGTTGCGCATTTGCACGCTCGGGTCCTTGGTACCCGCGGCCGGAGCCGCCGCCGGAGCCGCAGCGGTACCTTGTGCAAACGCAGGGCTGCCGAGCGCGAGGAGCAGGGCAACGATCGAAGCAGTCTTCTTCATGGGAGCCTTTCAGGTGCGTGGTTGAGGAAACGAGGAAAACGTCCTGGCGCAAATCGCCACGGACGCGAAGGACGCGAACCCAATTGCGGCGGCGAATTCTAGCGGCAATCCACCTGCGACGGCGGCTGATTGACATCGTTCTGCACTCCCTGAGTCGGGGCGGTTGCCTGCGCCTACCATAGTCAGACCCGAACCTGTCTGAAGGCCACGGGGCCGCGAACGAATCCCCCGGACACGGGGTTCGACGAGGCTTGATCGCTCTTTGCGGCCGTGTTCTACCCCCCGCGCAGCGATGCCCGATCGGATAGG
>Ga0209048_10000034_pt1 | contig 122236 bp, 94 predicted proteins | sample FrelakmetCRP12CR_FD_187146 | JGI IMG/M metagenome (GOLD analysis project Ga0209048, IMG submission 187146) | Freshwater lake sediment microbial communities from the University of Notre Dame, USA, for methane emissions studies - CRP12 CR (SPAdes)... | ecosystem: Environmental > Aquatic >...
GGTCAGTCGAGGACGCTCGTCAGTCGGCGACGCTGGTCAGTCGAGGACGCTCGTCAGTCGATGATTCTGGTCAGTCGGCGACGCCGGTCAGTCGATGATACTGGTCAGTCGGCGATACTGGTCAGTCGGCGACGCTGGTCAGTCGATGATACTGGTCAGTCGGCGATACTGGTCAGTCGGCGATACTGGTCAGTCGAGGACGCTCGTCAGTCGGCGACGCTGGTCAGTCGATGATTCTGGTCAGTCGAGCGCGGGCATCGACAATCCCGACTGGCATCGTCAGCCCCGACTGACCATCGTCAGCCCCGACTATATGATTCGTCTGATCGCCTTGGACATCGACGGCACACTGCTCGACAGCCAGTGGGAGGTGCCCCAGGCCAACCGCGAGGCGATCCGGCGGGCCACCGACGTCGGCATCGAGGTCGCGCTGGTGACGGGGCGGCGGTTCGACTTCGCCCGGCCTGTCATCGAGCAGGTGGACGCGCCGCTCACGTTCATCGTCAGCGGGGGGGCGCTGGTCAAGCGGCGGGACGGGCAGACGCTCGTCCGTCACCTGCTGCGCGCCGACATCGCCAGGGCCGTGCTCGACGCGACCGGCGATTATCGTGATGCGACGGCGCTCGTCTTCGATCGCCCCCGGGCCGCGCAGGTGGTCCACGAACGGCTCGACATTCGTGACGCGCACCGCCGGGCGTACTTCCAGCGGAACCGCGACTTCATCACCGAGGTCGTACCGCTCGAATCGGCGCTCACGGAGGACCCCATCCAGGTGATGTTCTCCGGCGGCGTGGCACGGATGCGCGAACTGGTGACCCTCGTGCGGAGCCTCGACGTCGGCCGGCAGGTGGCCGTCGCGGTCACCGAGTACGAATCGCGCGACTTTGCCCTCGTTGACGTGAACCGTGCGGGCTGCACCAAGGGCGCCACGCTGGCGGAGTGGGTCGCGCGCCAGGGCCTGACGCGCGACGAGGTCATGGCCGTCGGGGACAACTTCAACGATCGTGAGATGCTCGAATTCGCCGGCGTGCCGGTGGTGATGGGCAACGCCGTGGAGGGGTTGAAAAGGCTGGGCTGGCCGGTGACCCTCGACAACGACCGCGGCGGGGTGGCGGCCGCGATTGAGCGGTTCGCCCTCCGCGGGCGCTGTCACCAATCCGACCGACCCTGAATCTCTCGTCCTGAACGATTGTGCCGGCCATTCCCCCGCCGGTGTTTGTGCTGAGTTTCACAAGCGAGCGCCTGGCACGCCGCCAGCCGCCGCCGGGCCTGTCATCATGATCACGGTCTCCAGGCGAAGGTTCCTCCAGATATCCGGCACCACGGCCGGCCTGGCCGCCGCCGGCTCGGTGGCGGGCAGCCTCGCGCGCGGCGCAGCTGCGCCGCCGGCGTTGGAGAGAGGCGTCCGAACGGTTCCCACCTACTGCGACCTCTGCTTCTGGAAGTGCGGCGCGATCGCCCACGTCAAGGACGGCCGCCTCTGGAAGATCGAGGGCAATCCGGCAGACCCGCTGAGCCGCGGACGACTCTGTCCCCGCGGTACGGGCGGCGTCGGCGCCCATTTCGACCCCGACCGGCTCAAGGCCCCGCTGGTGCGCCGGCAGAAGCGCGGCCAGGAGGAATGGGCCGAGGTGACCTGGGACCAGGCCCTCAACGTCGTGGCCGAGAAGCTCCAGAAGATCAAGGCCGAACATGGTCCCGAGGCCGTGGCGCTCTTCTCACACGGAATTGGCGGGACCTTCCTCAAGCACACGCTCCGGGCGTTCGGCACGCCCAACGTGGCCGCCCCGTCGTTCGCGCAGTGCCGGGGGCCGCGTGATGTCGGCTTCGCGCTGACGTTCGGCGAGGAAGTCGGCTCGCCCGAACGGACCGATATCCGCCATGCCCGGTGCCTCGTGCTGATCGGCTCGCACCTCGGCGAGAACATGCACAACACGCAGGCGCAGGAGTTCGCCGAGGCGATTGGCGCCGGCGCCTCGATCATCGTCGTGGACCCGAGGTTCTCGGTCGCCGCCGGCAAGGCGAAGCACTACCTCCCGATCAAGCCCGGCGCAGACCTTGCCCTGCTGCTCGCCTGGATGAACGTGCTGGTCGCCGAGAGGCTGTACGACCAGCAGTACGTGGAGGCGCACGGCTTCGGGTTCGACGCGTTCACGGCCGAAATCGCCGGCGCCACGCCGGAGTGGGCTTACCCCGAGACCGGTATCGAGCCGGCGGTGATCCGCGAGACGGCGCGCGAGATGGCCAGGCACCGGCCCGCCACGCTGGTGCACCCGGGCCGCCACGCCACCTGGTACGGCGACGACACGCAGAGGAGCCGGGCCATCGCGCTGCTGAACGCGCTGCTCGGGAGCTGGGGACGGAAGGGCGGGTTCTGGAAGCCGGTGCAGATGACCGTGCCCGGCTACCCGTATCCACCCTACCCGAAGTCGGCCAGGGGGACGGTGGACAACCCGAATCGGAAATTCCCCTTTGCGACCGAGGCGATCAGTACTGGCATCCGTGAGGCGACGATTACCGGCCAGCCATATCCTGTGAAGGGCTGGTGCGTCTATGCGACGAACCTGCTTCACGCACTGCCCGACCAGCGGGAGACGATCCGCGCCATCCAGGCGCTGGACCTCCTGGTCGTCGTCGATGTCATCCCCAGCGAGATCGCCGGCTGGGCCGACGTGGTGCTGCCCGAGACGACCTACCTCGAGCGCTACGACGACCTCAACGTGGAGTGGTTCCGTGATCCGTTCGTCGCGCTTCGCCAGCCGGTCGTGCACGCCCCGCACGCGCAGAAGCCCAATTGGTGGATCGCGAGGCAGCTCGCGCTGAAGCTGGGCCTGGGCTCGTACTACCCCTGGACAACGGTCGAGGAGTACCTGGACCACCGGCTGACGAACGCCGGCCTGAGCTTCGCCACGCTCAGGAAGCAGGGGGTCGTCCTCGGCGACAAGCAGCCGGTGTTCTTCGACGACGGGGCCGAGGCGGTCTTCCCGACCGCGTCGGGGAAGATCGATTTCTACTCGACGACGCTTCGTGAAGCCGGGTTCGACCCGGTGCCGAAATTCAGGCGGCCGGAATCGCCGCCCGACGGATCGTTCAGGCTGCTGTTCGGCCGCGCGCCGATGCACTCCTTCTCCCGCACCCAGTCGAACCCGATCCTGCACGACGGGATGCCGGAGAACGAAGTGTGGGTGAACGTCGACGTCGTCCGCCGGATGGGACTGACCGGCGGCGAGTACGTCCGGTTGCGGAACCAGGATGGCGTGTTGAGCGAACGCGTTCGCGTCAAGGCCACCGAGCGCATCCGCCCCGACTGCGTCTACATGGTCCACGGATTCGGCCACACGTCGAAGCGGCTGACGCGGGCTCTGGGCAAGGGCGCCAGCGATGCGCAACTCGTGACGCGCTACGTCACCGACCCGCTCATGGGGGGCACCGGGATGAATGTGAACTTCGTGACCATCGAGGCGGAGGCGTAGGGCGATGGCGCGTTTCGGCATGGTCATCGACACCCGCCGGTGCGTCGGCTGCACGGATTGCGTCGTCGCCTGCAAGACCGAGAACGAGGTGCCTGACGGGCTGAACCGCGACTGGGTCGCCTGCGAGACGACCGGCGCGTTCCCCACGCTGCACCTCGAGATGCGGACCGAGCGCTGCAACCACTGCGACAACCCGCCGTGCGTGTCGTGCTGCCCGACCGGGGCCAGCCACGTGGATCCGTTCGGCGCGGTGGTGCTCGTGACGCAGGAGATGTGCATCGGGTGCAAGGCCTGCCTGGCCTCGTGTCCCTACGACGCGCGGTTCGTCCATCCGGACGGTTACGCCGACAAGTGCACGTTCTGCGTCCATCGCGTGAAGGTCGGGGTGGATCCGGCCTGCGTCTCGGTGTGTCCGACGCGCTGCATGACATTCGGCGACCTGGACGATCCGAACAGCGAGGCCGCCCGCCTGCTGAGGTCGAGGCCGAATCACGCGTTGAATCCGGCGGCCGGCACAGAGCCCAGGATCTTCTATCTGACGTAGCGGAACGCACGATGACTGAATTGGTCCTCACTCGTCACAACGACCTGATCGATCCGCTGGTCCGCGTCTGGGGCTGGGAGATCCCGGTGTACCTGTTCCTCGGCGGATGGGTGGCCGGGATGATGATCATCGTCGGCTACTTCCTGATCCAGGGCCGGCACCGGGAAGACACGTGCGTGTGCGCCGTGCTCCCCGCGCTGAGCGTCGTCGTGCTGAGCCTCGGCATGCTGGCGCTGTTCCTCGACCTCGATCACAAGCTCTACGTCTGGCGGCTGTATACGACCTTCCAGGGGACGTCGCCGATGTCCTGGGGCGCGTGGATCCTGCTGCTCGTCTACCCGGCGCTGGTGGCGGCGTTCATCCTGCGCCCGCCGGAGCTGCTCCAGGGGATCTCCCCGGGCTTCGACCGGCTGTCGGCCTATCTGGCGGAGCCGCGACGGGTTCGGGTGATAGCGGCGCTGAATGTCGTGCTCGGCGTGGGCCTTGGCATCTACACCGGGATCCTCCTGAGCGCGCTCGGCGCCCGCCCCTTCTGGAACAGCGCGATCCTCGGGCCACTGTTCCTCGTCTCCGGCCTGTCGACGGCAGCCGCGTTCGGTCATCTCGTGGCGCGGCACGAGGAGGAACGCGAACTGCTGGCCACGAGCGACAACGTGTTTCTGATGATCGAACTGGCGGCGCTGAGCCTGCTCCTCATCGGCCTGCTGAGCTCCTCGCAGGCACACGCGGCCGCCGCGCGGCTGGTGCTGGGCGGCCCGTTCACCGCCGTGTTCTGGGTGCTGGTCGTGGGCGTGGGCATCGTGATCCCGCTGGCCATCCAGGTCCTCGCGGTTACGCACAGGATCGCGCACACGCCACTCGGGCCGTTGCTGGTGATGGCCGGAGGCCTGGCGCTGCGGTTCGTGGTCGTGGCCGTCGGGCAGGCCAGCCACTGGGCGAAGGGGTAGGACATATGTCAGACGCGCATTCATCACGGGCGCCGGCCCCGTACTCGAACCCGTACCTGGCCGGCCTCGGCCTCGGCCTCGTGCTCCTCGCGGCGTTCGTCCTCGTCGGCCGCGGGCTCGGCGCGTCAGGCGCCGTCAGCGCCGTCGTCGCCGGCGGTCTCCATGCGGTTGCGCCCGACCACGCGCATCGCCTCGAGTGGCTCTCCGGGCGGCTGGCCGGCGGCGAGAGCCCTCTCAAGGAGTGGCTGGTCTTCGAGGGCCTGGGCGTCGTCCTGGGCGCGTTGCTCTCCGGTCTGCTGGCCCGCCGCGTGACGGTCATGGTCGAGAAGGGGCCCCGCGCGTCCACGCGCGCACGCCTCTCGATGGCATTCGCGGGAGGGGCGCTCATGGCTGTCGGCGCCGCGTTTGCGGGCGGGTGCACGAGCGGCCAGGCGCTGACCGGCGGTTCGCTCCTGAACCTCGGCAGCTGGGCATTCATGATGATGGTGTTCGCGGGCGCGTACGCGGTCGCGGCGTTCATGAGGTGGCAGTGGCGATGATGGCCCCACTTCTCAAATACGGCGTCTTCGGAAGCGAGACCAGCCTGGTTGTCGCGTTCATCCTCGGTCTCGGCTTCGGGTTCGCCCTCGAACGGGCAGGCTTCGGGAGTGCGCGCAAGCTGGTGTCGCAGTTCTACCTGGACGACCTGGCCGTCTTCAAGGTGATGTTCACCGCGATCGTCACGGCGATGCTCGGCGTCACCTACCTGTCGTGGATCGGGGTCCTCAACCTGTCGCTCGTCTACCTGGCGCCGACGTTCCTGCTTCCACAGGTCGTCGGCGGCCTGATCCTCGGTGTCGGGTTCGTGGTGGGCGGTTACTGCCCGGGCACGGCGCTCGCGGCCACGGCGACCGGACGCGTTGACGGCCTGATCTACGGGTTGGGGATCTACGCGGGCACGCTGGCCTTCGCCGAAGGGTATCCGCTCTTCAAGCCGCTGCACATGGCGACGCCAATGGGCCAGACGACGATTCCGCAGTACTTCAACCTGCCCTACGGCGTGGTGGTCTTCGCGGTGGTGCTGATGGCGCTCGGCGGCTTTGCCGGGGCGGGCTGGGTGGAACGGAAGATGGCCGCACGCAGCACGTCGCAAGCCGGATGCCACCACGAGCGAACGGGTCGCTGACCGCCGACAGGCGAAGGGTGTACCAATCTATGTTCCAGTTCCTGAGCAGGCTCACCACCAACCAGCGCCTCGCGGCGCTGGCATTCGCGCTCGGCCTAGTGGCCCTCGGCGCGACGCCGACGCGCGGCGGCCGCGCGTCGGTGGACCCGCGCGAGCTGGCGCTCCTGGTGCAGACCGGCGCCGACCGCGTGCCGGCCCGGACGCTGGCCGACTGGATCATCCAGACGCGCGCGGACTTCCGGGTCGTGGACGTGCGCGACCCGGCGGCGTTTGCCGCCGGCCCGCGAATCCCGTCGGCCGAGAACATCCCCATCGCGACGCTGCCCGACGCCGATTTCGCCCGCGACGAGAAGATCCTGCTCGTCGCCGAGGACGACGTGAGAGCGGCGCAGGCGTGGTTCCTGCTCCAGGCGCAGGGATACCACGGCGCCCGTATCGTGTCCGGGGGAATGCGCGCCTGGAACGACCAGGTCGTGTATCCGCGTGTGGACGGCGCCGACCCGGCCGAGCGGGCGAGGCTCGAGGCCGTCAGCGTCCATTTTGGCGGCGCTCCTCGGAGCGGCGCCGCAGCCGACGCCCGCGACCTTGCGCCCGCGCCGGCCGTCGCATCGGCTGCATCCGCCGCGCCGCCGGTGCCGGCAGCGCCATCGGCGAAGAAACCCGGACCTGCCAAGAAGAAGGAAGGATGCTAAACTCCCCGCTCAAGGGGGAGCTGTGGCATTTCCAGGACCTGGCGGTGACACGAGGGGCCGTGCAATCGGCGGACGCCGACCCCGGCGCGCGCGTTACGCGATCCTCGCGATCGTCGTCGCACTGGTGCTCGGCGCCAGCAGCATCCTGTCGTGGTACGTCGAGGCTCAGTGGTTCGGGTCGCTCGGCTACTCCGAGGTGTTCTGGAAGACGCTCGAACTGAAGTCTTCGCTCTTCTGCTTCTTCACGTTCATCACCTTCGCCGTCGTCTACGCGTCGCTGCGCCTGCTGCAGCCTTCCCAGCTCACCGATCGCCTGCTCTACGTCAACGGGGAACCGGTCTCCCTCTCGCTGGGGCCCATCGTACGAGTCGTGGCGTGGGTCGTGGCGCTGGTCGTGGCCCTCGGAGCCGGCTCCGGGATGATGTCGGAGTGGACGACGTTCGGTCAGTACCTGCACGTCCCGGCGGCCCGGGGCACGACCGGGTTGACGGACCCCATCTTCGGGCGCCCGGTGACGTTCTATCTCTTCACGCTGCCTGTGTGGCAGTTGATGGCCACCTGGATGACGACGGTCAGCCTGGTGATTCTGGGCGCGGCGCTGCTGGTGCTGCTGGTGACGAACGCCGAGAACCCGCTGGTGCTCGCCGGCATGCGCGAACGGCGGGCCGGCTACCGCGGCGTGTCGTTCGCGGTCGCGCTGGTCATGCTCGTCGTCGCCGTCCGGGTTGGCGTGTCGAGGTACGAGCTGCTGTTCGACGACCACACGATCTTCTCGGGCGTGGGCTACACCGAGGCGAACATCGTGATCCCGGGCCTCCTGCTCGTGGCGCTGGCCCTCGTTGCCGGGGCAGCCATCGCGATCTACAACGGGATCGGCCCTCGAAAACTGATCACGCTGCTGGCGGCGCTCGCGCCGGTCGTCGTCGCCTACCTCGGACTCACCATCGTGTCGTGGTACGTCTCCGGCTTCATCGTCAAGCCGAACCAGCTGGTCCGGGAGCGGCCGTTCATCGCGCACAACATCGAGTTCACGCGCCGCGCGTTCAACCTGTCGCAGGTCGAGCAGCGCGCGTTCCCCGCCGAGACCGGGATTGCGGCGGTCGATCTGGCGAACAACGGCCCCACCATCGAGAACATCCGGCTGTGGGATTGGCGGGCCCTGCAGGACACGCTGCGGCAGATTCAGGAGATTCGGAGCTACTACGATTTTCCCGACATCGACATCGACCGCTACCGCGTCGGCGGGCAGGTGCGGCAGATGATGGTGGCCGCCAGGGAGATGAACGTCGAGAAGCTGCCCGAGAGCAGCCGCAACTGGATCAACGAAAAGCTGATCTACACGCACGGCTACGGCGTGACGATGAACACCGTGAACGGCTTCACGCCGGACGGCCTGCCGCAGCTCGTGCTGAGCGACATGCCGGTGCGCAGCACGGCGCCGGAGATCAAGGTCACGCGGCCGGAGATCTACTACGGCCAACTGACGAACACCGATGTCTACGTGAAGACCGGGCAGAAGGAATTCAACTACCCGCAGGGCGAGAGCAACAACTACACGTCGTACGAAGGGAAGGGCGGAATCCCGATCGGCTCTCTCGGCCGCCGGCTGCTGCTCGCGGTGGCCCGGGGCGGAGCGGACCTGTCGAAGCTCCCGTTCAGCGACGACATCACGTCAGACAGCCGGCTGCTGATGCGGCGGAACATCCTCGAGCGTGCGCGGGCCCTGGCCCCGTTCCTCACCTTCGACCCCGATCCGTACATCGTTGTGAGCGCCGAGGGCCGGCTGTTCTGGCTGATCGACGGGTTCACGATGTCCGACATGTTCCCGTACGCCAAGCACTACCGGCTCGGTGACGCACCGGTGAGCTACCTGCGCAACAGCGTCAAGGTCATGGTGGACGCGTACGACGGCAGCGTCACCTTCTACGTGTTCGACAACGACGACCCGATCGTCGCGGCGTACCGCGGCCTGTTCCCGACGCTGTTCGTCGACGGCAGCCGGATGCCGGCGGACGCGCGCGCGCACGTCCGCTACCCGGAACTGCTGCTCAAGGTGCAGGCGGCCGCGTTCAGCCTCTACCACATGCGCGATCCCGACGGCTTCTACAACCGGGAGGACCTGTGGAGCGTGGCGAGCGAAGTGACGATGAGCGAGGACCGCGAGCAGGTCACGCGTCCACTCGATCCGAACTTCGTGCTGATGAAACTGCCGGGTGAAACGGCGCTCGAGTTCGTCGAGATCCTGCCGTTCACTCCGTCGAACCGCAACAATCTCATCGGCTGGATTGCCGGCCGCAGCGACGGGCCGTTCTACGGCACGGCGCTGGCGTACGATTTTCCGAAATCACGGCTCGTGGACGGCCCCCTGCAGGTGGAAGCGCGCATCGACCAGAACCCTCAGCTGTCGCAGCAGTTGACGCTCTGGAACCAGCAAGGGTCTCGTGTCCGCCGTGGCAGTCTCCTGGTGATCCCGATCGGGCGCGCCCTGCTCTTCGCCAAGCCGATCTACCTCCAGGCCGAGCGAAGTCCGATGCCGCAGCTGCGGCTGGTCGTCCTCGCGCTCCAGGAACAGCTGGGCTACGGCCCGACGTTCGAGGCGGCCATGGCCAGCCTTTTTGGCGAGGGAGCCGAGCAGATGGTGCCGCCGGCCGGAAGCGGCTCCGGGGGCGGCCTGGCCACGCCCGGAACAGAACCGGGGGCTGCCCGCGCGGCAGCGCCGGGCGGCGCCGGGGCGGCGGCGGGAGGCATCGTGGTGACGCCGGCTGTCCAGGCACTCATCGACGAGGCCGCCAGGGACCTGGCCGATTACCAGCGGCTGACGGCGGAAGGCAAGCTGGGCGAAGCCGGTCTCCGGCTCGAATCGCTCAAGAAGACACTGGAACGGCTGAAGAAGGAAAAGCGGCCGTAGCGGACAATAGAAGAGCTTGCATCCGCCTATCTTGTGCCGGGAAGTCGGCAGGTCGAGAAACTGAGGCTGCCGAGCGTTGAATATACGGGCGCGCCGGTTGGTACTTCCCTTGCTCGCTATAAATCCAGACCATTCCAGTGCCGTAAACCCGTCAGCCGCAAGCTGCGTCTCTCAAGCGAGGGCGACGTGCACCTGATCCTCAGCAAGGAAGTCCTGGCGCCTGACGTCGTCCGGTTCTGGGTCGAGGCGACTCCGGTTGCCCGCAAGCGCCGACCCGGCCAGTTCGTGATCATCCGACTGTCCGAGGAGGGCGAGCGGATTCCGCTGACGATCGCCGACGCCGACCCGTCCCGCGGCGCCATCTCGCTCATCGTCCAGGGCGTCGGCAAATCCACCCGGCAGCTGAATGCCATGGAGGCGGGCGATGCGATTCTCGACGTGGCGGGTCCGCTCGGCCTGCCGACCCGAATCGAGCCGGGCCGCTCGGTGTGCTGCATCGGGGGCGGCATCGGCACGGCGGTCGTGTATCCGATCGCCTGCGGCGTCAAGGCGCTCGGTGGCCGCGTCGTGGCGATCATCGGGGCGCGCACGCGCGAGTTGATCATCCTCGAGGACGATCTTCGGCGCGTCGCGGACGAGTGTGTCGTGACGACCGACGATGGGTCCTACGGGCTGCATGGGCTCGTGACGGACGCGCTCAAGGGCCTCCTGGCGAGCGGGCACGCGTTCGACGAGGTCGTGGCCGTCGGGCCGCTGCCGATGATGCGCGCCGTCTGCGAAACCACGCGGCCGATGGGCGTCAAGACGATCGTGAGCCTGAACCCGATCATGATCGACGGCACCGGCATGTGCGGCGGCTGTCGCGTGTCGGTCGGGGGCGAGCAGAAGTTCGTCTGTGTCGATGGCCCCGAGTTCGATGGCCACCAGGTCGATTTCGGTGAACTCTCGGCGCGGTTGAGGGCCTACCGCGACCAGGAAGCTGAAGCGGTGGAGTTCTGCCGCCACCGTGCGCAGGCGGCGGCGGCCGGCGAACGGCCCGGGGGCTGACGGGGCGCCGACGCCCGCAGCCTGAATGGTCCCGGCTGGCGGCCCCCCGACGAGAGGGGTTTCACGTGTTCGCGGCGATGGATGCGCGTCCCGGCTAGAGACGGGTGAGCGACCCTATGGCAAAGAAGATCGGCCAGAAGACCAAGACTCCGATGCCGTGCGCGGATCCCCAGGAGCGACGGCATACCTTCGGCGAAGTGGCGACCGGCTACACCGTCGAGATGGCGATCCAGGAAGCGGATCGCTGCATCCAGTGCAAGAACCGTCCGTGTGTCGAAGGCTGCCCCGTCGGGATCGACATTCCCGGGTTCGTCGATGCGGTGGCCAAGGGCGATTTCCAGACGGCGTTCCACGTGCTGGGCGACCGCAACGTGCTGCCGGCCATCTGCGGGCGCGTCTGCCCGCAGGAAGAGCAGTGCGAGAAGTTGTGCACGCTCACCAAGAAGTTCGAGTCGGTGGCCATTGGCCGCCTCGAACGGTTTGTCGCCGATTTCGCCGCGCTCAACGGTCTGACCGACTCGGGTCCCAGACCGGCCCGGACGGGCCACAAGGCGGCAGTGGTCGGCTCGGGACCGGCCGGCCTGACCGTGGCGGCCGACCTGGCCAAACTCGGCCACGACGTGACGCTGTTCGAGGCCTTGCACAAGACCGGGGGCGTGCTGATCTACGGGATCCCCGAGTTCCGGCTTCCCAAGGCCATCGTCGAGCGCGAGATCAACGGTCTGAAGGGGCTCGGCGTGGAAATCAAGACCAATCACGTCATCGGGCGGACCTTCACGGTTGACGAGTTGTTCGACGAACTGGGGTTCGAGGCCGTCTTCATCGCCACGGGCGCGGGCCTGCCCCACTTCCCGAAGATCCCCGGCACCAACCTGATCGGCGTCTACTCGGCCAATGAGTACCTGACGCGATCGAACCTGATGAAGGCCTACAAGTTTCCCGAGTCGGACACGCCGGCCATCCGTGGTCGGAACGTGGCGGTCATCGGGGGCGGGAACACGGCGATGGACTCGGTGCGGACCGCGCTCCGGCTGGGGGCCGATCACGCGTACCTCGTCTACCGACGGTCCCGCGTCGAGATGCCCGCACGGGCCGAGGAGGTCGAGCACGCGGAGGAGGAAGGCGTCGAGTTCCTCATGCTGATGGCGCCGACGGCGATCCGCGGCGACGATCAGTTGCGCGTCCGGGCGCTCCAGTGCGTGAAGATGGAACTCGGCGAGCCGGATGCGTCGGGCCGCCGAAGCCCCGTGCCGATCAAGGACTCCGAGTTCGACCTCGATGTCGACACCGTGGTGTTCGCCGTGGGGCAGGGTGCCAATCCCCTCATCCGATCGACGACGCCCGACCTGCCGGTGAACAAGTGGGGCAACATCATCGCCGACCCCGCGACCGGCGCGACGAACAAACGCGGCGTCTTTGCCGGGGGCGACATCGTAACCGGCGGAGCCACGGTCATTTCGGCCATGGGCGCGGGCCGGCAGGCGGCCAAGGCGATCGACGCATATCTGAAGGGGTTGGAGACGTCCGGGCCGGGAACGGGATCGGGCGCGCAACTGTGAGGATTCGCTGACGTGTTGCTTGTGGACGGGCGCGAGATGCTGGTAGACTGCCGCCGCCCTCTGGGTCCGCCGCGGCGGGTGCCCGGGCGCATCAGCGGGTCCGACCAGCCAGCCGACCCGTCCACTGCACGGCGGCGGGCCCCGGGAGGGGGCCGATGATGGACCGAGCACGACCGGGTCATCGGTACGAGATGGTGAACATCCGGTCCGGCTACGTGATTGTCGAGCACGAGGTCCACAGCCGGGCGATGCGGTCGTATTTCTCCCCGGAGCCGGTGCCCCCCATCGAGGAGTACCGGGAAGGGCCGCAGATCTGGAAGTTCACCGGGATGGCGCAGACAGTCCATTTCGACGTGCTGGATGGGGAGAACGGTCTGGTCACGGGGTTCGACGAACTGATGGGGCTGGTGTCGTACACAGCCTGCCGGAAGGACAGCGACGTCTATCGTCTCGGCGAACTGGCGCAGGAGCAACGGATCTGGCTGTACGTCGCCGTGACGCATCGGCCCTCGGAAGGGGCGCCGCGCGCAGAGTGGCTGGACAAGCTCCGGGTGCTGAACCGCTATTTCAACGAACGGCTGCACACGCCGAACAAGAAGATCCTGATCTGGCCCGACTACTTCGGCTTGCACCGCGAGTTCAACCACGGGCAGATCATGGCCGATTTCGAACTCACGGCCATGGAGGTGGAGGCATGACGACGAAGGAAGTCGCCGAGCGGCTCGAACTGAAGGGGCTGACCACGGTGTTCGACAAGCCGGTGACGGGCGTGTACATCTCGGACATGGTGAGCGACGTGATTGCCAACGCGAAGGCGGGCAACGTGCTCATCACGCTCCAGGTCCACAACAACGTCATCGCCGCAGCAAACCTCGTCGACGTCGCGGCCATCGTGCTCACGCGGGGACGCACGCCGGCGCCCGAGGCGACGGCACTCGCCGAGAAGGCGGAGATCCCGGTGTTCTCCACGCCGATGGACAGCTGGCAGGTGGCGACCAAGCTGTACGAGGCCGGCCTCAGATAAGGGGCCGCGAACCCGTGCCATGAGACTAGCTGAGATCGCGCGGTTGCTCGACTGCAGCGTCATTTCGGGCGACGAGCTCCTGGGCGTCGACGTGCACAGCTGTTTTGCGGCAGATCTGATGAGCGACGTGCTTGCGTTCTCGCACTCCGGTGCCTTGCTGGTCACCGGGCTGGCGAGCATCCAGTCGGTGCACGCGGCGGATGTCGCCGAGTTCAAGGGGATCCTGTTCGTGCACGACAAGCGGCCGGAGCCGTCGGTCGTCGCGATGGCCAGGCAGAAAGGCCTGCCGCTGCTGACCACGGAGCGCTTCATGTTCGAGGCCTGCGGCGTCTTGTTCAGCCACGGGCTGAAGGTCGCCGAAAAGGAGTAGGCGGCTTCCACCCGATTGCTTCTGCGGACGCATAGGCGAGGGGCACACCCGACGCACTCGACATCCACAGGCCAGGGCAACCGGACGGAGCCGAGGTTCCGCGCTCTCCGTTCTGCGCCCCGGGGCCGCGGGCTGGACCGACATGGACGACACCGTTCTCTACAGTGAGCGCCATACGATCGCGGGAAACGACTTCGAGCACGGCGGCGAGGCGGCCACGCAGGTGAAGGCGACGATGCGGGAGTTCGGACTCGATGCGGGCGCAATCCGCCGACTCTCGATCGCCAATTTCGAAGCCGAGATGAACGTGATCATGTATGCGGACTCGGCGGAACTCATCTTCACGGTGACGCCGGACTCCGCGTCGGTGGTCGTGGCGGACCACGGTCCGGGCATTCCGGACATCGAGCTCGCCATGCAGGAGGGGTACTCGACGGCGACCGCCGAGATGCGGGCGCGAGGGTTCGGCGCAGGCATGGGCCTGCCCAACATCAAGCGCTCGACCGACTGGTTCGCCATCGACTCGACGCCCGGCGTCGGGACAACGCTGCGCTACGGCGTGCGGATCGGGGGGACCGCCGCCAGCTGAGCGCCGAGACATACCGGGATCCATGGACACGCCGGTTCACTCCATCGTCCTCGACGAATCGCGCTGCGTCGGCTGCGTGGCCTGCTGCAAAGCCTGCCCGACGAGGGCGATCCGCGTCCACGGCAACCGGCAGGAGGTCAACGCCGCGCTGTGCATCGACTGCGGCGAGTGTATCCGGGCCTGCCCGCACGACGCCCTGACCGCCCGCACGTCCTCCCCGTCGGACCTGGCGCGCTTCCGCTACACCGTCGCCATTCCGTCCACGGCGCTGTACTCGCAGTTCGGCCGGGGCGTCAGCCCGGAGCAGGTGGCGGGCGCCCTGGTGCACTCGGGGTTCAGCGCGTTCGAAGACGTGTCGTGGATGTGCCAGATGGTGGGGGGCGCCGTCGACACCTACCTGTCCGAGTGCAAGGGGCCTTGGCCGAAAATCTCGGCCACGTGCCCGGCGGTGATCCGACTCATCCTGCAGCGCTATCCGGATCTGATTCCGCACGTCGTGCCAATCGAGACCCCGCGCGAGCTCACGGCGAAGGTGGCGCGGCGAAAGGCGGTCGAGAAGACCGGCCTGCCGCCCGACGAGATCGGGATCTTCTACATCACGCCGTGCACGGCAATCATGCAGTCGGTCGTGAAGCCCGTCGGCCTCCACGAGTCGTACTTCGACGGGGCGTTCTCGATCGCCGGCCTGTACGGGTCGCTCCTGCGGACCATCAGGGCCGGATGTCCGCCGGCCTCCGAGGAGAGCTTCAACCACGCGGGCCTGCGGTGGGGATTGACCGGCGGCGAGAGCGCGGGGATGCGCAACGTCAACAGCATCGCCGTGAGCGGCGTCGGCGAAGTGGTGCGCGTGTTCGACTCGATCGAGGCCGGCAAGTTCCAGGCGCTGGACTTCATCGAGGCGCACATCTGTCCGGACGGCTGCATCGGTGGACAGTTGCTCGTGGAAGGGCGCCACTCGGCGCGTCACGCGCTCCAGGGCATCCTCGCGCACGTCACCGAGCGGGGCGCGCGAGGAGCGACGCGGTGGGCCCAGGAGGAGAAGGTCCGCTCGATGTTCCGCGAGCGCTTCTTCGACATGGAGGAGCAAATCAAGGCCCGGCCGCTGATGCGCGGGCCGTCGGACCTCCAGCACGCGATCCTGCTCCGGCAGGAGCGCGCCCGCGTGCTCTCGATGCTGCCGCGCCGCGACTGCGCCGCTTGCGGCGCGCCCGACTGCGAGACATTCGCCGCCGACGTCGTCTCCGATCAGGCCGAAGTGAGCGAGTGTGTCTTCGTGAAGCTGCAACAAACGGCGAATCCGCCGAAGGAGAACGGCCATGAGTAATCAGATGCTCCTGTTGGAGGCGTGCTGCCCCAACTGCGGCGCGCTGCTCACCGAAGGGCAACGGGTCCACCTGGATGCCTACTGCAAGGACGTCAACCAGGATGGCGAGATCTACCTGAGCGCGATTTTCGGGGAATACGCCGTTCAGACCGACCTGAAGCTCCCCGCGGGCGCCGTAGTGGATTTTCGGTGTCCGATCTGCGAGGTGAGCCTCACGCTCCAGATGCCGTGCAAGCTGTGCGGCGCGCCGACGGCCTCGCTGAACGTGAGGAGCGGCGGCGTTCTGGAGTTCTGTTCGCGGGCCGGCTGCAAGGGGCACGCGCTCGGGGGGTTCGGCGACGTCGACGAGATGATGTCGCTTCTCAACACGATGCTGAACACGCCGCACGATTGAGAGCGGCGGTTGGTCGACGTCGCAGGTGACCACGTCGGATCCGAATCGGAGTCCTCGTCATATGCATGAACACCGGCAGTACAACTTCAAGAACATGCACTTCGTGGGAGAGGAGGGCAGGCTGATCCCGCTGCTGCAGCAGGCGCAGAGCGAGGACGGCTACCTCCGGCGGGAGCGGCTCGCGGAAATCAACCGCATCTCGGGGATCCCGCTCGCCCACATCTACGGCGTGGCGACCTTCTACGCTCAATTCCGGCTGAAGCCCGTCGGCAAGTACCTCCTCCGGGTGTGTCACGGCACGGCGTGCCACGTCAGCGGCGCCGTCGAACTCAGCCAGGCCGTCGAGAAGCACCTCGGCGTTCCGAACGGCGAGACGACGCCGGACCGCCTGTTCAGCATCGAGACGGTGTCGTGCCTGGGATGCTGCTCGCTCGCGCCCGCCATGATGATCAACCGCTCGACGTTCGGCAATCTCAGCCCGTCCGCCGCGGTGAAGGTCGTGAAGAAGTACCAGAAGGGGGAGCGGTCATGACGCGGGTCACCGTCGGCTATTCCACGTGCGGGATCGCCGCAGGCGCCGAGGACACGTTCAAGGCGCTCGAAGCGAAGCTGGCCGGACTCCCCGAGGCCCCCGAGCTGCAGCGCACCGGCTGCGTCGGCATGTGCTACCAGGAGCCGCTGGTCGAAATCAGCAACGGCGACGGCGAGCGGTACCTCTACGGCCACATCAGCCCGGACAAGGTCGCCCGCCTGATCGACGAACACCTGGGGCAGGGCGCGCCGATTGCCGACTGGCTGGTCTGGACCAGCGGCGGCAAGGGGAGCGACACCGCCTACCTCTCGCGCCAGCACCGCATTGTCCTGCGCAATTGCGGGAACATCGACCCCGAGTCGATCGACGACTACATCAAGACCGGCGGCTACCTCGCCCTGCAGAAGGTGCTGGACGCGAAGGACCCGGACGGCCTCGTCAACACGTTGGTCGAATCGGGGCTTCGCGGGCGCGGCGGCGCGGGCTTTCTCACCGGCATGAAGTGGCGGTTCACGCGCATGGCGCCCGGCAGGCAGAAGTACATCATCTGCAACGCTGACGAGGGCGATCCGGGCGCGTTCATGGACCGATCGGTGCTCGAGAGCGACCCCCACTCGGTGATCGAGGGCATGATCATCGCCGGGTTTGCGATCGGCGCCGACCACGGCTACATCTACGTCCGCGCGGAGTATCCGAAGGCGATCGAGCGGCTGAACATCGCCATCGCCCAGGCGGAGGCGCGCGGGTTCCTCGGCGACGCCATCCTCGGCAGCCCACACGCCTTCCACATCAAGCTGAAGGAAGGCGCGGGCGCGTTCGTCTGCGGCGAGGAGACGGCTCTGATAATGTCGATCGAGGGCAAGCGCGGCATGCCGCGCGTCCGCCCGCCCTTTCCGGCCACCAAGGGCCTGTGGGACAACCCGACGTCGATCAACAACGTCGAGACGTTCGCCAACGTGCCCTGGATCGTCATCAACGGCGCGAAGGCGTTCAACTCGCTCGGGACCGCCAACAGCAAGGGGACGAAGGTCTTTGCGATGGCGGGCAAGATCCGGCACGGCGGCCTGGTCGAGGTGCCGATGGGCATCTCCATCCGCCAGATCGTGTTCGATATCTGCGGGGGGATCCGCGACGACCGGAAGTTCAAGGCGGTCCAGATGGGCGGGCCCTCGGGCGGGTGCATCCCGGCCGAACTGCAGGACACGGTCATCGACTACGAGTCGATCAACAAGACGGGGGCCATCATGGGCTCGGGCGGCCTCGTGGTCATGGACGAGACCACGTGCATGGTCGACGTCGCCCGCTTCTTCCTGGAGTTCACCCAGCGCGAGTCGTGCGGCAAGTGCACGTTCTGCCGCATCGGCAGCAAGCGCATGCTGGAGGTGCTGACGCGCATCACCGCGGGGGACGGCCGCGACGGCGACATCGAATTGCTCGAGGAACTGGCGGCGCGCACCAAGAACTCGTCGCTCTGCGGCCTGGGCCAGACTGCGCCGAACCCGGTGCTGACGACGCTGAAGTACTTCCGGTCGGAGTACGAAGCGCACATCACCAACAAGAAGTGCCCGGCGCACCACTGCCAGAAGCTGCTCACCTACACGATTACCGACGACTGCAGCGGCTGCATGCTGTGCTTGAAGGCCTGCGCGGTCGGGGCGATCACGGGCGAGCGGAAGAAGGTGCACGTCATCGACCAGTCGAAGTGCACCGTCTGCGGCGAGTGCTACAAGGTCTGCAACCTCGGTGCGATTGCGAAAGATTGACGCTCCTGACCCCTGAATCCTGCGTGGGAGAGGCACTCATATGGCGCTAGTGAAGCTCGAGATCGACGGCAAGCGGGTGATCGCGGACGGGAACCAGACGATTCTCCAGGTGGCGCGCCATCACGGCATCCTCACGATCCCCACGCTGTGCGACGACGCGCAACTCGAGCCGTTCGCGTCGTGTTTCGTGTGCGTCGTCAAAGTGAAGGGCGCACGATCGCTGGTTCCGGCCTGCTCGACCAAGGTCGCCAACGGCATGGTGGTCGAGACCAATTCGACCGAGGTCCGCCAGTCGCGCAAGGCCGCCCTCGAACTGCTCCTGTCGGACCACTACGCGGACTGCGTCGGGCCCTGTCAGATCGCCTGCCCGGCCGGCATCGACATCCAGGGCTACATCGCGCTCGCCGCGATCGGGAAGTACAAGGACGCGATCGCGCTCATCAAGGAGAACAACCCGCTGCCGTCGGTCTGCGGCCGAGTCTGCACCCGGCCGTGCGAGGTCAAGGGCTGCCGGCGGACGCTGCTGGACGAGGCGGTCGGGATCGACTACATCAAGCGGTACATCAGCGATCTCGACCTGAACAGCCCCGACGTCTATCGGCCGACGGCGGCGGCCCCGAACGGCAAGAAGGTCGCGGTCGTGGGCGCCGGCCCGGCCGGACTGTCTGCCGCGTACTACCTGGCGATCAAGGGCTACGCGGTCGAGATCCTCGAGGGCCAGCCCGAGCCGGGGGGCATGCTTCGCTACGGCATCCCGGAGTACCGCCTGCCCAAGGACGTTCTCGACCTCGAGATCGCCCAGATCCTCGGTCTCGGTCCGACGCTCAGGACCAACGCCGTCCTCGGCAAGGACTTCACGGTCGCGAGCCTCAAGCAGCAGGGCTTCTCCGCCATCTTCCTCGGCATCGGGGCCTGGCGCAGTTCGCTGATGCGCGTGAAGAACGAAGACGCGGCCGGAGTGCTGTCGGGGATCGAGTTCCTCAAGAACTTCGGCCTGCGCAAGAAGATCGACATCCACGGGTCCGTCGCGGTCGTCGGCGGCGGGAACACCGCGATCGACTGCGCGCGCACCGCGCTCCGCCTCGGCGTCAAGGAGGTGAAGCTGCTGTACCGCCGCACCCGCACGGAGATGCCGGCCAACGACGCGGAGATCAATGACGCGATCGAGGAAGGCGTGAAGATGCAGTTCCTGATCGCGCCGACCAGGGTCGTGACCGGCGAAGGCGGGGCGTTGAAGGGGATCGAGTGCCAGCGCATGGAACTCGGCGACCCCGACGCCTCCGGGCGCCGGAGCCCGAAGCCGATCCGCGGGTCGGAGTATCTCGAACCGTGTGACTACATCATCTCGGCCATCGGGCAGAGCACGACCGTGAGCGACCTAGTCGACGGCCGCGTGCCCGGCTTCCTGCCGATGGGCGAGTCGCTGAACCTCACCCGGTGGCAGACCGTGCAGGTCAACGAGAAGACGTTCGAAACGACCGTCGACGGCGTCTTCTCCGGCGGGGACGTGGTGACCGGCGCCGCGACGGCGATCGAGGCGATCGCCGCGGGACGACGAGCGGCGTATGCGATCGACACGTACATCCGCGAAGGCCGGGCCAGGCCCGAGCCGGAGGAGTTCATCAGCCGGAAGGACGCGTTCTCGACGATCACCGTCAACGATCTCCGGTCGAAGGAAACCTCCGCCAAGCGCATCATGCCCCTCGTCCCGGTCGACGAACGCGTGCGGAGCTTCGTCGAGGTGGAGCTCGGCTACTCGGCCGACGACCTGCACCACGAGGCGACACGTTGTCTCGAGTGCGGATGCGTGGCGCTGTTCGACTGCGACCTCCGCCGGTACGCGACCGAGTACAGTGTCGACGTCAGGCACTTCATGGGCGAGGCGCGCCAGCACGAGCGCGACACGTCGCACCCGCTCATCGAGCTGGACCAGAACAAGTGCGTCCTCTGCGGCCGCTGCGTGCGGATGTGCAGCGAGGTCGTCGGGGTGTCGGCCTTCGGCTTCATCAACCGTGGGTTCGGCACCGTCGTGGCGCCGGCCCTGGGCGAGTCGTTGCTCCACACCGACTGCGTGTCGTGCGGCCTGTGCCTCAGCACCTGCCCGACGGGCGCGATCTCCCAGACGCTCCCGCTCGCCAAGCCGGGTCCGTGGGTGACCGACAAGGTGCCCAGCGTGTGCCACTACTGCGGCGTCGGGTGCCGGATCAACTACGACACCTTCGGCGATACGCTGGTCAAGGTGTCGCGGAACGAGGGCAACGAGGTCACGTTCGGCAACCACTGCCGGAAGGGGCGCTTCGGATTCAATTACGTCCACGCCGCGGACCGCCTGACCAACGGACGCGTACGCCCCGGCCGCGAGCTCCAGGACGCGCCGGTGGACGAGGCGCTGGGCTACGCGGCGCTCCGGCTGCGGGAACTGAGCCGCAAGTACTCCGGCAAGGAGATGGCCGTCTTCGTGTCGCCGCGCATGACGAACGAGGAGATCTACCTCGCGCAGAAGTTCGCGAGGATCGCGCTCAAGACACACAACGTGACGTCGTTCAGCCAGCTGGCCAACCCCGACACCTTCACGCCCGACGTGATTGCCACCGCCACCTATCGGGACCTGGCCGACGCGCAGACCATCCTGCTGGTCAACTCGAACCTGGCGGACGAGCACTTCGTGGTGGATCTCATCGTGAAGCGCTCCTTGAGGAAAGGGGGGCGCCTCATCTACGTCGGTCCCGGGACGAACCGCACGGCGGCGCTCGCAGACGTCTTCCTCGAGTGCAAGAGAGAAGCGCAGGCGCTCGTCGTCCAGGCCATTGTCGCCGAGGCGATCCGTCAGGGCGGCGGCGATCCGGCTGCAAGACCCGATGTGACCGGCGCCGTCGCCGGCCTGACGCCCGATGCCATCGAGCAGCAGACCGGCGTCGAGTGGGCGGCCATCCGCGGGGCCGCGGAGATTCTGGCCGGCAGCATCCTCAAGGTCCTCGTGTTCAACCGCGACTACCGCGGTGTCCGCCGGACCAACGACGCGCGGCTGTTCGCGGCGGCGGCCGCCGTGCTCGGCTGCTCGCTTCTGCCGCTGCACGAAAAGTCCAACGGCCAGGGCCTGCTCGACATGGGGGCCCAGCCGGCCTGGTATCCGGGCTACCAGCCGACGACCAGCGGCGAGACCATCGAGGCGCTCGAGAAGGAGTGGTGCGTGGCGCTCGGCGACATCGAGCCCGGTGACACCAGCGTGGCGGCGCTGCTCGCGCAAAAGAAGATCAAGGTGGCCGTGATCTTCGGCGAGGACCCGCTCGGCTCGGAGGACATGCCCGAGGTGATCCGCAAAGGCCTGCTGGCCGCGGATTTCCTGGTGGTCGCAGACCTGTTCCTGACCCGGACCGCCCAGGTGGCGAACATCGTGCTGCCACTGGCCAGCACGGCCGAGACCTCAGGCACGTTCACCAACTCGGAGCGCCGGGTCCAGCGACTGCGACGGGCCATTCCGCCGCGGCCGGGTCTGGAGGGCTGGGAGCTCATTACGCAGCTCGCGGCGAAGATGGGGCTGCGCTTCAAGATGAAATACGACAACACGGCCCAGATCCTGGACGAGATCCGGCGCGTCGTGCCGATCTACCGGGACGTGGTGGTCGACAGCCAGGACTCCGACGCCATCTGGGACGCCGCGCGGTTCCCGCTGACGCAGGCCGGGCCTGACGGCGCGGCCACGGGGCCCCGACTGAGACCGGTCTCGACCGCGGCGCTCGACTGCATCGACGCCCGGTTCGAGAAGTGGTTCGCGGGGCTGTTCACGGCCAAGTAGTCGGAGATCTTCGTCAGTCGGAGACATCTGTCAGTCGGCACTGCTCGTCAGTCGGCGTCAGTTCCGACTGGCAGCGTGAGTTCCGACTGATTCGGCCTTGACCAGGTCCCGAAGGGCGGAAGATGATGAGGAGGCCCTCGACGTTCTCGTTCTTCCGCCGTTGGCACTCGTCCTCTCTGGAGTTCCGATGACCGATCCCCGACTCGCACAGGTTGACCCCGACGTCGCGGCGCTGGTGGCCGCGGAGGAACGGAGGGAGTTCGAGAAGATCCGGCTCATTCCGTCCGAGAACTACGTGTCGCGCGCCGTGCTCGAGGCGACCGGCAGCGTGTTCACCAACAAGTACTCCGAAGGGTACGCGGGCAAGCGGTACTACGAGGGACAGCAGTGCGTGGACCCGCTCGAGCAGCTGGCCATCGCGCGAGCGAAGGCGCTGTTCGGCGCCGACCACGCCAACGTGCAGCCCTACTCCGGGTCGCCGGCCAACCTCGCCGTGTACTTCGCGCTGCTCAAGCCCGGCGACACCGTGATGGGCATGGCGCTGCCGCACGGCGGCCACCTCACGCACGGCTGGAGCGTCTCGATTACCGGTGCGTTCTTCCGCAGCGTCCAGTACGGGGTGCAGATCGACACGGGGCTGATCGACTACGGGCAGGTGCGCGACCTGGCGGTCAAGGAACGGCCGAAACTGATCATCGCCGGCGCCACGGCCTATCCGCGAGTGATCGACTTCCCGGCAATGCGGGCGATTGCCGACGAGGTGGGTGCCCACCTCCTGGTGGACATGGCGCACATCGCGGGCCTCGTGGCGGGCGGTGCGCACCCGACCCCGATCCCGCACGCGCACGTGGTCTCGACCACCACGCACAAGTCGCTGCGCGGGCCGCGCGGGGCGATGCTGCTGTGCAAGGAGGAGATGGCCAAGGCGATCGACAAAGCCGTGTTCCCGGGCCTGCAGGGCGGCCCGCACAACCACACCACCGCCGGCATCGCCGTCGCGCTTCACGAGGCGGCCACCGACACGTTCAAGGCCTACGCGCGCCAGATCGTGAAGAACGCACGGGCGCTGGCCGAAGGCCTCGCCGGCTACGGGTTCAAGCTGGTGTCCGGCGGCACCGACAATCACCTGATCCTGATGGACGTGACGCCGCGGGGGATGACGGGCAAGGCCTACGCGAGGGCCCTGGATCGGGCCGGCCTCGAGTGCAACTACAACACGGTGCCAGGCGATCCTCGCAAACCGTTCGACCCGAGCGGCCTCCGGCTCGGCACGCCCGCGTGCACGTCGCGCGGGCTGAAGGAACCGGAGATGGCGAAGGTCGCCTCCTGGTTCAGCCGCGTCGCCGAGAACGTCGCCAACGAGGCCGAGCTCGACAAGATCGCCGGCGAAGTGCGCGAGTTGTGCGCCGGCTTCCCGTGCCCGGGGATCGCCATCTGATCGCGAAGCAGGAAGCAGGCAGTAAGCAGCAGGCAGCAGCCACCGTCGCAGACCTGCATACGGCCTGCCGCATACTGCCTACTTGTTGATCCCCGCAGCCCGTCAATCCCTTTCAACCAATCGATAGAGCACCGGCAGCACCAGCAGCGTCAGGACGGTTGACGTGATCAGCCCCCCGATCACGACCACCGCGAGGGGACGCTGGACCTCAGCGCCTGGCCCTGTCGCGAACACCATCGGCAGCAGGCTGAACACGGCGATGGCGGCGGTCATCAGCACCGGGCGCAACCGCGAATCGCAGCCGGCCACCACCGCGCCGGCCGTGGGCATCCCATCGGCCCTGAGCTGGGCGATCGACGAGATCAGCACCACGCCGTTCAGCACGGCGACGCCGAACAGGACGATGAACCCCACGGAGGCTGGCACCGACAGGTAGAGGCCTGACAGCCACAGCGCGAACACACCGCCCGCCAAGGCGAACGGCAGGTTGAAGATGATGAGGCCGGCCGCGCGCACGCTCTTGAACGTGACGAGCAGCAGCACGAAGATCAGCGCGGCCACCGCAGGCGCGATGATGCCGAGCCGCCGCATCGCCTTTTGCTGGTTCTCGAATTGCCCGCCCCACGTGAGGTAGTACCCGGGCGGCAGCGTGACCTCCGATTTCAGGCGCGACTGCGCCTCGGCCACGAAGCTGCCGATGTCCCGGCCCGCGACGTTCATCTCGATCCCGATGCGCCGCCGCCCGTCCTCCCGGCTGATCTGCACCGGCCCTTCCTGGACCTCCACGCGCGCCAGTTGCGACAGCGGCAGCCTCGCGCCTCCAGGGGCGTCCACGAGCAGGCCCGAGAGCGCCTCGACCGAGCGGCGGTGATCGTCGGTGAACCGGATCGCCACATCGGTCACCTGGTTCTCCAGGTACACCTGCGAGACCGCTTTCCCTCCGACCGCGGTCTCAATCAGATCGAGCACGTCGGCGGCGTTGACGCCGTACCGCGCGATCCGTTCACGGTCCACCGAGACTGTCAGGTACGGCTGCCCGGCCACCTTCTCCTCGGACAGGTCCTCGGCGCCCCGCACCTGCGACAGGACGCGGGCCATCTCGCCCGCCTTCTGCTTCAGGACGCGAAGGTCGTCGCCGAACAGCTTCACGATCACCTGCGCGCGGGTGCCGGCGACGAGTTCGTCGATCCGGCACTGGATCGGCTGGCTGAAGCTGGCCACCATGCCGGGGATGTCGGCGACGGCGTCCCGCATCTTGTCCGCCAGTTCCTCGCGCGAGGAGGCGCTCTGCCATTCGCTTCTCGGTTTCAGCGCCCCGACGAACCCGGTCTTGTCCACGCCCCTGGCCTCGATCGCGACGCCGGTCTGGCCGGTGCGCGAGACCACCGTCTGCAGCTCGGGGAACTTCATCAGGCGCCTCTCGACTTCGAGCGTCGTTTCGAGCGCCTTGTCGAGCGACACTCCGGGGAGCAGCTGGACGTCCATGTCGAACGCGCCCTCGTCCATGATGGGCAGGAACTCGGTGCCGAGGTGCGGCACCATCGCGAGCGCGCCGAGCACGAGCATCCCGCCCGCGACGATGACGCTGGCACGGTGGCCCAGCGTCCAGTGGAGGGCGGGCAGGTACGCCCGCCGGATCGAGTGCAGGACGGGGCTCTCCTTGGTTTCCGCCTTCAGCACCACGAGGCAGAGCACCGGGATCACGAAGATCGAGAGCAGCAAGGACGCCAGGAGCGCGAGCGCCACCGTGAAGGCCAGCGGCGAGAACATCTTTCCCTCGAGGCCCTGCAGGGTGATGATCGGCACGAAGGTGAGGGCGATGATCAGCTCGCCCAGGATGCTCGGCTTTCTCACCTCCATTGCGGCCGCCAGCACCGTGGCCATCCGGCCGCCGGTTCCGCCGTTGCTGCCGTTCATCTTCAGGCGCCGCTGCACGTTCTCGACCTGGATGATCGTGGCGTCGATGATCATCCCGATCGAAATGGCCAGGCCGCCGAGCGACATCAGGTTCGCGTTGATCCCCGCCACCCGCAGGACTGTGAACGTCAGCAGGATGGACAGCGGGAGCGCCACGATGACGACAAACGCCCCGCGCGCGCTCCGGAGGAGGAGCAGCAGTACGATGACCACCAGGATCGCGCCCTCGGTGAGCGCCTTCAGGACGGTCCGGGTCGAGGCTTCCACGATCGGCGAGCGGCGGTAGAAGGGTCGGAGCTGCAGGCCATCCGGCAGGACATGGCTCTCGTTGATCTCGCGGACCTTGGCCTCGACCGCCGCCACGACGCTCCGGCTGTTCTCGCCCCGCAGCATCAGGACGATGCCCCCGACCGACTCGCCGCGGCCATCCTTCAGCGAGGCGCCCTGCCTGACCGCGTGCCCGATGCGGACGTCGGCGACGTCGGACACCGAGACCGGCGTACCCGCCTGCGACTTCAGCACGATCGATCGGATGTCGCCCTCCGTCCGGATCATGCCGACCCCGCGAATGATGTACTCCTCCGAGCCGCGCGTCACGACGCTCCCTCCGACGTTCGCGTTGTTGCGGCGGATCGCCTCGCGGACGGTCTCCACCGACAGGTCGTACTTGAGCAGGCGGTCGGGGTCCACGAGGACCTCGAACTGCTGGATGTACCCGCCGAACGAGTTCACCTCGGTGACGCCCGTCACCCCCTTCAGCATCGGAGAGACGACCCAGTCCTGGATGGTCCGCAGCCGCGTCAGCCGCTGCACCGCGTCGCCGGTCCCGTCGTCCGACTTCCGTTCTCCGTCCTGCGTTCTCCGTTCCGCGTTCTCCGTTCTGCGTTCTGCGTTCTCCGTTTTCCCTTCCAGCGTGTACTGGTAGATTTCCCCCATGGCCGTGGCAATCGGCCCCATCTGGGACTCCACGCCTTCCGGCATCGGCCGGTTCGACTCGCTCAGGCGCTCGTGGACCTGCTGCCGCGCGAAGTAGATGTCCACGTCGTCGCGGAAGACGAGCGTGATCACCGAGATGCCGTACTTGGTGGCCGATCGCATCGTGACGAGCCCGGGCAGGCCGCGCATCGCCGACTCGATGGGATAGGTGACGACGCGCTCGATCTCGAGCGGCGAGAGGCCGGGCGCGGTGCTGACGACCTCCACCTGGATGTTGGTGACGTCCGGGAACGCGTCGATGGGAATGGTCGCGATCGCCCAGCTGCCGATCGCCACCACGAGGACCAGCCCGAGTCCGACGAGGAGCCGGTTGCGCAACGAGAACGACATCAATCGTTCGAGCATGGCTGGCCCCTACTCCCCGGCGAAGGAACTCTTGAGCAGTTCCGCTTTCAGGCTGAACGCGCCCGCGATCACGATGGTCTCCTTGCCGTCCAGGCCGCCCGCGATCGCCCGCCGGACCCCGATCCGCTCACCGACCGCGACGGGTTTGACCGAGAAGCCGCCGTCGGGCGCGACCACGAATACCGCCGGTTCGCCGTCGATCGTCTGGATCGCGTCCTCCGGGACGCCGAGGACCTCGCGCGTGCCCCCCCTCGCCTCGAACGCGCCGTGCACGAACATGTTGGGCTTCAGCAGGAGCCCGGGGTTCGGCAGTTCCACGCGGATCTTGATCGTCCGGAGTTTCTCGTCAACGACGTCGCCGATCCGGGCGAGCCGGCCTTCGAACTGGCGGCCGGCATAGACCTCGCTCGAGACGGCGACGCGGCTGCCTGACGCCAGGGCCGGCAGGTCCTTCTCGCGCGCGTCGAGCAGCGCCCACACGGTCGAGAGGTCCGACACGGTGAAGAGGAGCTTGTCGGGGTGGACGTGCTCGCCGATGACGACCTCCCGGGTGATGACGCGCCCGTCGATCGGGGCGCGCAGCGTGAGCGTCGGATCGACAAGGTCCGAGAGGTCGGTTGCCGGCTGCGCGACCTTCCGGAGCAGCGCATCGAGCTGCGGATGGTCCCAGCCGAACGAGTGCAACTGCGATTCCGCGAGGCCGTACTCGGTCGTCGCCGACTCGAACTCGGCCTGCCGTCGCTGGAACTCCTTCTGCTGGATCGCCTCGTCCTTCAGCAGCTCCCGCGCCCGGTCGAACTCGCGCCGGGCCACGGCCCTCCGGGCGTTCGCCTCGAGAAACGTCGTCTGCGCCTGCGCCAGGGCCGGGGCGTGGAGCACGACCAGCACCTGGCCCTTGCTGACCTGGTCGCCGAGGTCGGCGCCGATCGACACCACCCGGCCCTCGAGCAGCGACGAGATCTGGGCCGTGCGCTGCTGGTTGAGGGCGATGACGCCGGGCAGGGTGACCGCGCCGGTCACGGTCAGGCGCTCGACCGGCCCGGTGACGAGTCCCCATTTCTTCTGCAGCTCGGGCGAGACGCGGATCTCCTTCGACGCCCCCCGCGCGGAGCCGGCCACCGCCGTCTCCGGCGGGGCCGACGGCTCGGGCTTCGATCCGCAGCCGGCCAGCAACAGCGCGCACAATAAACAGGTGAACCGGCGGGTCATGGCAACAGTCCTTTGGAACGGGCGCCCACGGCGGCGTCCAGCTGGAACACGCTGAGTCGAAGGTCGAACAGCGCCCGGTTGTACGCGCGCTGCACGTCTCGGTACGCGCGCTGCGCATCGAGGAAGTCCAGCAGGTCACCCTCGCCGGCGCGGTACGCCGCCAACACGGCGTCGCGCGCCTCACGAGCCTTCTGCAGGTAGTCGCGTTCGAGTTCCGCCACGCGCGCCCGGCTGATGTCCACGAGGTCCACGGCCTGCTGGACATCGAGCGAGGCCGCTATCTCACGTTCCCTCAGCTGGTCATCGGCCAGGCGGCTCTCCGCGCTGGCCCGCGCGATGCCGCCCGCGTTGCGATCGAGGAGCGGCAGCGGCACCGTGACGCCCCACGCGAGCCCGTTGGAGCCGAAATCCCGCCTGAAGCCGGCAGCGATCGAGAGATTCGGCGTGCGGAGTGCGGTCTGCAGGCCGACCTGCGCCGCCGCACGCGCCTGTTCCTGTCGGGCCGCGGCGATGTCGGGTCGCGCCGCCAGAGCCTGCCCCGTCAGTGCGGCCACATCCGTCAACGCCCCGGCGGCACTCGCATCGGAGCGGGAGACGCCTCCTGACTGTCCAACGGCCACGGCCATCGTGTCGGTCGGCTCCAGCGGCTGGTCGAACCTCGCCGCCCCGAGAAGCGCCAACAGCGCACTCCGCGAATTGCGCGTCGCCAGCTCGGCCTGGAGCGAATCGCCCGAGAACCTGAGCCGTTCGACCTCGAGGCGCCGCAGTTCGCCGCCGGAGACCTCCCCCTGCTGATAACGGGACCGGTTGATCGCGATGACCTGGTCGATCTCGGCGAGCGAGGCTCGCGCCAGCTCGGCGTCGAGCCGCGCGAGCACCAGCTGGAAATAGGTCCGCTGGACATCGAAGCGCAGCTGGCGGGACCGTTCGTCGAGCGCCGAACGAGCCGCGCCGGCGGAAGCGCCGGCGGCCTCCGAACGGAGCCGTCGCCTGCCGGCCAGTTCGAGTTCCTGTTCCACCTGAACGGTGAGTTCCTGCTTGCTGAAGAAGCCGGCGTCCGCCGGGTCGCCGTTGTAGCCCGCCGACGCCACGCTGGCCACGGGATTGGGACGACGACGCGCCGTGGTCACATCGGCCTCGGCCGCGAGGATCTGCTGCCGCGCCGCGTCGAGCGACGGGTTGCGCTCTTCGGCGAGGCGGATGGCGTCGGCAAGCGACAAGCGCGTGGGGATGTCTCCCGTCTGGGCGGCGGCAACGCTGCCCGCGAGGCACCCCGCCAGGCAGATGAGCGGGAAGAAGGTCGAGCGCATGGTGAATCCGTTTCAAGGACCAGAGATACGGAGATTCGGGAGTCGGGAGTCGGGAGGGCCGGGATCGGGATATCTGACCGATTCCCGATCCCTGAATCCTGGCTCCTGTTGAGTTCAGCGATCAGGCGAGCGGAGGGTGATAGAGCGGCGACGGCGAGAGGTGGGGAAGGGAGCTATGCGTGGCGAAAACCGACGACACGAACGTGTAGGTCACCGGCATGTGGAAGGGGACCTGCACGTCAACGCAGTGACAGCAGCAGAAGCAGTCGTCCGGGCCGTTGGACGTCTCCGTATCCACAGGGGCGCCGCCTGGCGCCCGTACGGCCGGAGCCTGCCCTGCCGGCGCCACGGGCGTCCCGGGCACGAGCGGCTCACGGTCGTGCACGCACAGTCCGTGGCCACACAGGTCGGCGGTGGTCCACGCGAGCAGCAGGATCGCGAACGTGCGGGCCGCGATGCGGAAACGGGCGGATCTCAACGTAACGGGCCTCGGCGGGGGCGTTGGTCCGCCAAGATGCTAGTCCACGAGAACACGATTGCGCAAGCCGCGTCGGTTATAATCGGCGCCAATGGACGGGATTCGGTCGCGAGCACGTGTCGCCGCCGGCAGTGTCCTCGCGGGCGCCGGCCTGATTGTCGTCTCCGTCGCCGTGCTCCAAGGTGAAGCGAGACTCACGCCCGACCCGCACGCGCTGCGGCAGGCAGTCCCGCAGGCTCCGTCTCCCTCCCAAGGCGTCCTCCCGGTGGTCGCCGAGCACCGGTACCGAATCGCGGCGAAGATACGGCCGTTCCTCCTGTTCTGGATGGGCAAGGACAACGTCGGCGGGGCGAGGATTCGCTGGAGGCGGGGAGACGACGGCGCCCGCGGATACGACCTGCTCATCGGATCCGATCCCGCGCGCGCCCCGCGGGGCGTCAATCGCTGGGGATTCATCCTCGAGGAGGCCCGCCCAGCGGGAGCAACCGTCGTCGGTGTCATGAAGAAGAGCGACGAGGAGTCGCTGGACGAGGCGAAGTCCCGGGTGGCCAGCGAGGCGAAGGGCGGCGTCGTGTTCAAGATGATCGAGGCCACCATCAGCCAGGGCGAATCGGTCGCGAAGGTGACGGCATCCACGGTGCCTCGGGACTACTCCTACCGCGAGCTCGACGCGTTGATCGGGGTGCTCTCGAAAGAAACGGTTCCCACGAAGATCCGGAAGACGCCCGTGCCACCCGGCGGGCGGGTTGGCCTGCTCTCCGGGGTTGTCGAACTGCTGCACGACGCCGTGGAGGCCGCCAGGCAGACGGGCAAGGCGCCCGGGAAAAAGAGCCTGGCCTACGCCTACTACGCCAAGCAGTACGACCTCACCCGCGCCTCGTCCGAGGTGGAGACGAACGCCACCTACGGCGGCGTGACCTACCCGAAAGTGCTGAAAGCGGAATTCGACGTGCGGGCGCGGGGCGAATCGTGGACCGAGAGTTTCACCATCGTCTGCGGCATCAGCGGGCCGCTGGCGGAGATTCCCGTCTTCGTGACGTATCAGCCCCGGTGGTGGTTCAAGGTCGAAATGGTGCTCGACGAGCGCGAGGTGTTCTGAGCGGCGTGCTATGATTCCGGCGGCATTCGGTCTACTTGTGCCGCCCCCGGTGCGAGGCCTGTCATGACCGAGAAGAAATCCTGGGGTTCGACCGTGCTCGGCTGGTTCATCGTTCAGGACGACGGCGAGGCGTCATCCGAGGGTGCGGCTTCCCCCGCCACGGCTCCGGACGCCGCCGCCGCTCTGATCGCCGCCGCCGGTCCGTCTCCCACGTTCTTCCAGCAGGAACCGCCGGCGCCCACCGACGGCCAGGTCGCGTTCGACGACGTGTTCAACGCGGCCGGCATCGACGGGGCGGAGCGCGAGCGTGTCGGCAAGGCCCAGCAGCTGCTCGGCAGCCTGCCCGCCGAGACGCCCGTCGGCGTCAAGAAGCAGATCGTCGAGGCGTCGCTCAAGGCGTTCGGTGTGCCGATCGACAACATCATCGAGGCGGGGGTGGCCGAGATCCAGGCGCTCGAGGGCTACATCCGCAAGAACGCCGGCGACACCCAGCAGGTCCTCGAGGAGTCGAACCGGCGCATCGCGCAGTTCGAGGACGAGGTCCGGAAGCTGAAGGCCGGGATGGCCCAGCAACTCCAGCAGCAGCAGGCGATTGCGGCAGCGTGCAACGCCAAGAAGCTCGATATCCAGCGTGTGCTGGAGTTCTTCGGGCAGGAGGCGGTGGCGCGGGTGGTCCAGGCGTCGCCGCGGCTGCACGACCCGTCGGGGCCGGCCGCGGGGGCCTGACGGGACATCATTCCTGGAACCCGCCGCAACGAGTTCCGTAGTACGTGGTGATCGGTTCGCGATTCTCGAAGGGGGCTGACGTGGCTGAAGTCGGTTTCTTCAAGCGCCTCGGAAATCTGTGGAGAGGGTTTCTCTCGATCTGGATCTCCGACGTGGAGAAGGAGCATCCGGAGATCGCCTACGAGAACGCCATCAACTCGATGGTGGAGAAGTACTCGAAGCTGAAATCCGCCACCGCCGCGATCATCAGGCGGCGCGAGGACACGAGCGAGCGGTTCCAGAAGGCGTCCAAGGAGCTGGTCCAGACCGACGCCGAGCTGGGCGTGGCCATGGACACCAACCAGGACGATGTCGCGCTGATTCTCCTGCAGAAGAAGAACCAGCTGACCTCCGACGTCGCCGACCTGAAGGCGGAAATGGACACGGCGCAGCGCGACGCCGACAGCGCCAAGTCGTCGCTGATCAGCGTGCAGGCCGAGATCCGCAAGCTGCAGGCCGAGCGCGAGTCGATGCTGGCCAAGATGCAGTCGGCGCAGGCGCGCATCAAGATCCAGGGGCAGCTGGACGGCCTGTCGGTGGACGCCGAGGTGAAGGCGCTCGAGAACGTCCGCGAGCACATCAAGAACACGATCGCCGAGGCGAACCTCGGCAAGGAACTCTCCGAGTCGACACTCGACGCGAAGTTGGCGGCCGTGCGCTCGCAGGTGGGCGAGGTCCAGGCCAAGCAGCAGCTGGCGGAGCTGAAGGCCAAGCGGGCCGCCGCGCAGGCCGCGCAGGGGACGAAGACGCTGTAGGTGAGAATCCAGAAGCCAGAAGCCAGAATTCAGAAGCCGGAAGACACAAGACGGCAGACGAAGGCGGGAGCTTATGAAACTGACCCCTGTTGCCAAGCTGTTCATCACCGTGGTGGTCGTGGCCGTGCTCGGGTATGCCTTCTGGCACTACAGGGGCGCGGACCTCAGCAGGTGGGCGGTCGGCGAGAAGCCGGCCACGCAGGCGGCCGACAAGCCGGGCGTGAACGACTTCGACGCCCTGAAGAACGCTCCGGCCGACCCGGAGCGCGGCTTCGGCTCGACCGGCGTCACCGCGACGAGCCTGTCGTCCGGCGGCAAGCTGACGCGGACGCTCGTCGTGGGGATCAACACCTGGGCCGGGCACGCGCCTGGCGTCGTCTTCAACGGCGGCATGGAGCCGAGCGCCGCGTCGAACTACAAGAAGAAGTACGGCCTCGACGTGAAGTTCGTGCTGCTCGAAGATCCGGCCGCCAAGCTCGCCGCGTTCCGCAAGGGCGCGATCGACATCATGTGGAACACGGTGGACAACTGGGCGCGCGAGGCGTCGATTCTCGAGGAGAACGGCGCGAAGGCGAAATCGATCCTGATGCAGGACTGGTCGCGGGGCGGCGACGGCATCGTCTCGCTCGCGTCGATCAAGTCGATCGAGGACCTGAAGGGCCGCAAGATCGCGTGCACGATGTTCACCCCCTCGCACTTCCTGCTGCTCTACCTGCTGTCCCAGTCCGGGCTGTCACCCGAGGACCGGGCCGCGGTCGAGAAGAACGTCATGACGACGACCGACGCCCCCGCCGCGGCCGCGATGTTCAAGGCGCGACAGGTGGACGCGGCGGTGACGTGGGAACCCGATCTCTCGGCGGCGGTGACGGCCCGGGGCGACGAGGCGCACATCCTCGTCTCGACGACGGCGGCGACCAACATCATCGCCGACACGCTGGTCGCCCGACAGGAACTCGTGGACGAGGCGCCGGGCACCGTGCGCGACTTCGTCCAGGGCTGGTTCGAGGGGATCGAGATGATCAAACGCGACCCGGCCTCGTCGTACGCGCTCGTCGGCCGCGCGCTCAAGCTGGACGCCGACACGGTGTCGGGCATGCTGTCGGGCCTGAAGCTGACCCCGTACGCCGACAACGCGCAGTTCTACGGGCTGACCGGGGGCAAGGCGCATTTCGAGACGCTGTTCGACACGGCGTTCGTCATCTGGCGGAAGAAGGGGCTCGTGACGCGGCCGGTCGCGGCCAGGGACTGGATGGACACGAGGTTCATCTCGGCGCTCGCGCCGCTCTACCCCGGCCAGAAGGTCGAGGAGCCGAAGCTGGCCGCCCGTCCCGCCAGCGCGCAGGACCGAGCGATCATCAACAAGCAGATTCAGATCCACTTCACCCCGGGCTCGGACGAGATCATGGCGGGCTCGTACTTCGTCCTCGACGCGCTCGGCGAGACGATGACCTCGTTCGGGAACACCTACCTGCGGGTCGAGGGGAACACCGACTCGACCGGGTCGCCGACCGTGAACATGACGCTGTCCGAGCGACGGGCGCTGGCGGTGAAGAACTACGTGTTGAAGAACTTCCCGAACATCCAGGCCGTCCGCTTCCAGACGATCGGCCACGGAGCGGCCAACCCGGTGGCCGACAACGCGACCGAGACCGGCCGGCAGTTGAACCGCCGTACGGATATCAAGGTGGTGCTGGCGAGCCAGTGAAGTGAGGCGAACGACAGCGGCTTGAACTCTCATGTCACAGATATCCGGGTGGTTCGCTCTCCGCTCCCCGCTGCCGCGCTCCGCGTCCGTCGCGCTCGGGTTCGTCGCACCGACATTCGTGCTCGCGGGCTGGTGCGTGGTGTCCTACGGCCAGCTCGCGCCACCGGATTTCCTGCCCTCGCCGACCGAGGTCGTGCGGGGGACGCTGCAGCTGTTCATCCAGTACGATCTCGGCACGGCGGTCTGGGTCTCGACCAGGCGCATCCTGATCGCCTTCACCCTCGCCTCGGCGATCGCGCTCCCGCTCGGCGTGCTGATGGGCGCGTTCGAACCGGTCAACCGAATCTTCGAGCCGATCATGGCGCCCCTGCGGTACATGCCCATCTCGGCGTTCATTCCGCTGTTGATCCTGTGGTTCGGCATCTACGAGTCGCAGAAGATCGCTTTCCTGTTCCTCGGCGTGTTCGTGTACCTGCTTCCGGTCGTCGTCTCGGCGATCAGGGCGGTGCCCGAGGAGCTCGTGCAGACCGCCCTCACGCTCGGCGTTTCGCGGTGGCAGGCGGTGCGCACCGTCCTGCTGCCCGCCGCGCTGCCCGAGATCTTCGATTCGTTCAGGGTGATGAACGCCATCTCCTGGACCTACGTGATCCTCGCGGAGGCGGTCAACCCGGAGCACGGGCTCGGCTACATGGTCGAGCTCGCCCGCACTCACCAGAAGGCCTCGTGGTCGTTCGCCGGCCTGCTGGTGATCGGTGGCATCGGCCTCCTGACTGACGCCATCATCCGCGCGAGCTCGGCCGTGCTGTTCCGGTGGAGGGAGAAGGCCGCATGAGCGAGGTCGCCGGGCCCAAGCTCGAAATAAAGGACCTGGGCATCACCTACGTGGGACAGGACGGCAGGCGCACCGAGGCGGTGCGTGACGTGTCGCTCGAGATCCACGACAAGCCGGGCGTCGGCGAAGTCGTCGTCTTCCTCGGGCCGTCGGGATGCGGCAAGTCCACGATCCTGAAGGCGGTCGCCGGGCTGCTGCGGCCGACGACGGGCGAGATCCTGCTCGAGGGGAAGAAGGTCGAATCGGTGGGCCGCGACCGCGGCATGGTGTTCCAGGCGTACACGTCGTTCGGCTGGCTGACGGTCCGCGAGAACGTCGAGTACGGCCTCAAGCGGCAGGGTGTCCCGAAGGCCGAACGCCGCGAGCGCTCCAATCGGTACCTGAAGGCGGTGGGGCTCGACGAGTTCGCCGACCACTACCCGAAGGATCTCTCGGGCGGCATGAAGCAGCGCGTGGCGATCGCCCGGACCCTCATCAACAAGCCGCGCGTCGTCCTCATGGACGAACCGTTCGGGGCGCTCGACCCCTACACCCGGTGGGAGATGCAGGGGCTGCTGCTCGACGTGTCGAGGACCGAGGACAACACGATCCTGTTCGTGACGCACGACGTGTCGGAGGCGGTCTACCTCGCGGACACCGTGTACGTGCTCTCCGGCAGGCCGGCCCGCATCCTGCACCGCGTGGACGTTCCGTTCTTCGAGGTTCGCGACATCGGGCTGAAGTCGTCGTCCGAGTTCCGGGCGATCGAGAAGAAACTCCTCGAGATGCTCTACGCCCCGGCAGCCCGTCCCGCGTAGAATTGACGCATGGCTACGCCCGACCGGCCGAAGGCGCCGCTTGCCAAGCCAGTTGCCGCCCCGCCCGGCGGGGTCCGGCAAGGTTCGGGCGCGGGCGCCGCTCCGGGTCCCGCCCCCGCGCTGGCGCCGGCGATCGTGGATGCTGTCAAGGACGTCGCGCGGTCGGCAATCCTCGCAAAGCGGCCTTACCTCAAGTACGCGTTCTCGAATCCGTACAACCTGTCGCTGTTCGGCGGCGCGCTGGCGGCCGCCGGTCTCACGCTGAACCCTTTTCTCGCGATCCTCGCCGTCGGGCTCGAGTCCCTCTGGCTGCTCTACGCGCCGGATTCCGACCGGTTGCGGCACCTGTTGTGGGACCCGCGGTTCGACAAGGTCCGGCAGGCGCTCCTCGCCGAGGAACGCGGCCAGCGCCTCTCCTTACTGGCGCCTCCGGAGCGCACCCGCGTTGACGCGCTCATGGCCCGGCAGGCCGAGATCCACCGCCTCGCTGCGCAGAATCCGTCGTTCACGGGCGACCTGCTGCGCACGGAGCTGACGAAGACGGAACGGCTGGTGGACGCGTTCATCGACATGGCCGTCACGTCCGTGCGGTACGACGCCTACCTTCGCTCCGTGAACCTCGACGCGATCGACGCGGATCGCGCCCGGCTCGAGCGCGACATCAAGCTCGGGAAGGACGGCGATCAGCACACCGATCTTGCGAGGAAGAACCTGGCCATCATCCTGAAGCGGCTCGACAAGATGAAGGAAATCCGACGGTACCTGGACGTCGCGCGCGGCCAGCTCGACCTGATCGAGAATTCCTTCCAGCTCATCGCCGACAACATCGTCACCATGCAGTCGCCGCAGGAGCTGTCCGGCCAGCTGAACGAGCTGCTGGACGGCGTGGAATCGATCCGCCAGACGGCGGCCGAAACGGAAGCGTTGCTGACGACGGTGGCGTAACGACAGACCCACGCGAGAAACTCATGACAGAACCACGTCTCCTGCCACCGTGGGCTGACGACCTCCGACGGCGCTACCTGCGCGGCGAAGCGTCGATGTTCGTCCTCCACGGCAACGTGTTCGACTCGGTCGTCCATCAGCAGCAGACGCTGACGCTGACGGACTTCCTCACCAACGCGCTGCTGAAGGACACGCGCCAGACGGTGGCGGTCTACAACCTGGCGACGGGCGTCCGGTTCGCGCGGCGGGAAGCGGGGAGCGGGTCTTTCGACGACGCGCTGCTCGCCACCGAGAAGCCGAAGGCGCTGGCGGCGCTCGAGCGCGTCCTGGTCGCGGCCTCCAAGGTCGCGGTGATCCTCGAATATGCGGAGGCCGTTGCGCCCGCCGGCGACCCCGCGTTCCAGGCCGACTCGGACCGGGCGGCGGTGATCACGCTCCAGCGCTGGTCGTTCCTGCCGGAAATCGACCGGGGCGACAACCTCGTCCTTCTCGTCGCCGAGAACCTGAGCGAGCTGTCACCGAAGATTGTGTCGAACCCGAAGGTGGGCGTCGTCGAGATCCCGATGCCCGACCTCGAGACGCGGCGGGCGGCAATCCGCCTCGCCGACGCGCGCCTGGCGGACGCCGACGTGGAGCGCTACGCGGAGGTCACCGCGGGCCTGAAGGCGGTCCAGATCGCCTCGATCCTGTCGCCGCCGCCGGCCGCCGAAGACGAAGCGCGGGAGCGCGAGGCGTTCATCGCGGGGATCCTCGCGGGCAGCGCCGACGCCCCGGCTCGCGCGCGAAAGCTGGGCACCCTCACCGTCGGCCTGTCGCACGCCGAGATTCGGAAACTGCTGGCCCCCGGGGCGGCGGATCCCGCGTCAACCCCGACGGATGTCGCGGAGCGGGCCCGGAAGGAGGCCGACCGCCTGATCGCCCGGCGCAAGCGGGAGATCCTCGAGCGCGAGTGCTTCAGCCTCGTGGAGTTCGTCGAGCCCGACCACGGCTTCGAGGTCGTGGGCGGCATGGAGGAAGTGAAGAAGGACCTGCTCGTGGTTGCCGAGAACATCCGCGAGGGGCGCACGAGCCGGGTGCCGATGGGCATTCTCTTCACCGGCCCGATGGGCACCGGGAAGACGTTCGTCGCGGAGGCGTTTGCCCGCGAGTGTGGCCTGACCACGATCAAGCTGAAGAACTTCCGATCGAAGTGGGTCGGCGCGACCGAAGGCAACCTCGAGAAGATCCTCACCGTCATCAAGGCGATCGGCCAAGTCGTGGTCATCATCGACGAGGGCGACCGCGCCTTCGGCAGCACCGAGAGCGAGAGCGACGGAGGGACGTCGTCGCGCGTCATCGCACGGATCAAGGAGTTCATGTCGGATACGTCCAACCGCGGGCGCATCCTGTTCCTCGTCATGACGAACCGGCCGGACAAGCTCGACATCGACCTCAAGCGGGCCGGCCGGCTCGATCGGAAGATTCCCTTCCTCTACTCGCAGACGCCGGACGAGGTCGAGCAGGTCGCGCGCGCGCTCGTGCGCAAGAACCGGATCGCGACCTCGGTGGACTTCGCGACGATTCGGGACTCGTTCTCGAAGAAGCTGGTGGGCTACAGCAACGCGGATGTCGAAGCCGTCCTGCTGATGGCGAACGACGATGCGGCGCGTGCGGGCGGCGGAGAGGCCTCGGTGACTGCCGATCTCCTCGTCCGCGCGGCGGCCGACTACTTCCCGAGCCGGGACCAGGAACTGCTGGAATACATGGAACTGCTGGCAGTGTTCGAGTCGTCCAGCCGGCGACTCCTTCCAGCCAAGTACGCCTCGATGACGCCAGAGGAACTCGACGTGCGGCTCCGCGCGCTCAGAGTCGTCGTCGGGAACAGGCGGTAGGGAGACGGGCAGGGCTAAAGCCCTGCCCCGTCGAGCGCGGCCATGAACCGCCGCCTGATGAACGCGCAATCGAGCGGCGGCTTCGCGGTTGGCGCCGATTCCTCCACCTTCACGACCACCACCCAGGGGCCGGGTTCCATCCGGCCCGCGTCGAGCGCGTCCGTGAGGCCCTCCGGGTCGCGCACGGTCACCGTCCGCGCGACGCCCATCGCCTTCGCCGCCGCGCTCAGATCGGCGCCGCGGGCGGTCGCTGTCTGCTGACCGCCTGTCGTCCCGTACTGGCCGTTGTCGAGCACGAGGACGAGGAGGTTCGGCGGTGAGCACGTCGCGATTGTGGCCAGGCTCCCGAGATTCATCAGCAGCGAACCGTCGCCGTCGAGCGCCACGACCCGCCTCTCCGGGCGGGCGAGCGCCACGCCGAGCGCGATGGAGCTCGTCAGGCCCATGCTGCCCCACGTGTAGAAGTTGAGCGGACGATCGCCGCAGGCGAACAGCTCGTAGGCGGGGTGGCCGAGGCTCACCACCACCGGCTCGTCCGTGAGGGCGCCGCTGATGAGCGCGATCGCGTCGAGGCGGTTCATTCGCGTCCTCCTTCGACGGGAACGGTGAGCCGGCGGGGCAGGAGGCAGGCAACGGGCACGCCCGTACCGAAAGCGAGGGTCGCGAGTGACAGGACGATGTCGCGTGATTCGATCCCGCGTTCGACAGACAGGTGCTGGACGCCGAGCGCGTCGAGGACCGGAACCACCGCCCGCCCCATCGGCACCTGCGCCCAGTTCCACTCGCCCGGGTCCCCCCGCATGCTGACAATCATCACCACCGGGATCTGGTAGGCGACGAGCAGCGATCCTACCGCGTTCAGCGTGTTCCCCACGCCGCTCGACTGCATCAGCAGGGCGGGCTTCGCTCCGCCGAGGTAGAGGCCGGCGGCGATGCCTACGGCTTCCTCCTCGCGTGTGGCGAGAGTCGCCCTGACATCCGGATGATCCCGGTCGAGCGCGGCGAGGATGTGCGACAGTGGATTGTCGGGGACGTAGACGACCTCGCGGCACCCGCCGGCCCACAGGCCGTCCGAGGCGCCGACCGCCCAGCGGGGAAGGGCGGGACCTCGAGGCGGGTCGCTGGCGGCCGTGCGTGTCTGCTCGATCATCGAACCTGACCTTTCCGGGGCGGCGGCTCAGGGTATCACAATCGCGGCCGGCCGCCAGCCGCGGATCCTGATGTAGCATGTCCACATGCTGCCACGGCCCACGCGTCTGTTCCTCTGGCTGACACCCTCCGCCATCGTCGTCTCCCTCGTCGTCGCCTCGGCGGCGAAGGCGCCGCCCGCTTCTTCCGAATCGCTCGATGTCGTGATCTCGGGCGGCCGCATCGTGGACGGCACGGGGGCGCCGTGGTTCGCCGGAGACGTCGGCATCCTCGGCGACCGCATCGTGTCGATCGGCGATTTGAAGGGGGCCGTCGCCAAGACCCGCATCGACGCGGCCGGAATGATCGTCGCGCCCGGTTTCATCGACCTGCTGGGACAGTCCGAGTTCAACATCCTCGTGGACAACCGAGCGGCGAGCAAGATCACGCAGGGGGTGACGACCGAGGTGACGGGCGAGGGGACGTCGATCGCGCCGATGAACGACCGGCTGTTCGCGGACCTCGCGGACGGCTATCGGCACTTCGACGTCGCGATGGACTGGCACACGCTCGGTGACTACTTCAAGCGGCTCGACGAGCGGACCCACCCGGCCATCAACCTCGCCACGTTCGTCGGGGCCGGCGGACTTCGGACCTACGTCGTGGGGAAGGACAATCGCCCGGCGACGCCGGCCGAACTCGATCAGATGAAGAACCTCGTGGCCGAGGCGATGGAGGACGGGGCGCTCGGCGTGAGCTCGTCGCTGCAGTACGTGCCGGACCGGTTCGCGTCAACCGACGAACTCGTCGCGCTGGCGAGCGTCGCCGCGCGCTACGGCGGCGTCTACTTCACGCACATGCGGTCGGAGAGCGGACAGATTCTCGAGGCGCTGGACGAGACCTTCTCGGTGGCCGAGCGGGCGAAGATCCCCGCGGAGATCTGGCACCTGAAGACCGCCTACAAGTCGAACTGGGGACGCATGCCCGAAGTGCTGGCGCGGATCGAGGCGGCCCGCGCACGCGGCCTCGACATCACCGCGGACCAGTATCCGTACACCCGCGCCGCGAACGGCCTCGACGCGTGCCTCCCATTGTGGGCGAGGGAAGGCGGAACGGAGCCGATGCTCGCCCGGCTCCAGACGCCGGCCGACCGCGAGCGAATCAAGAAGGAGATGGACGACCCGGCGTCGCCCGGCTGGGAGAACCAGTGGTTCGGCTCGGGGGGCGGGAACGGCGTGATGCTGTCGTCGGTGCTCAACCCCCAGCTCCGGAAATACGAGGGCATGACGCTGACGGCGATCGGCAAACAGATGGGCAAGGACCCGCGCGACGCGGTCATGGACCTCGTCATCGCCGACCGCGGCAACAGCGACGTCGTCATCTCCATCATGCGGGAAGACGACGTGGTGGCGGCGCTGAAACACCCGCTGGTCAGCGTCGATACCGACTCGGGGGCGAAGGCCGAAGACGGTCCGATGTCGGAGTCGAAGTCACATCCGCGCGCGTTTGGCACGTTCGCGCGCATCCTCGGGAAGTACGTTCGCGACGAGAACGTCCTGCGCCTCGAGGAGGCGATCCGGAAGATGACCTCGCAGCCGGCGGCGCGGGTGCACCTGCAGGACCGGGGCATCCTGCGGCCCGGCATGGCCGCGGACGTCACGGTCTTCGACCCGGTGGCCATCCTGGACGTGGCGACGTTCGAGGACCCGATGCACTACTCGGTCGGGGTGCGCGACGTGCTCGTGAACGGCCGTGCGGTGCTGCGGGACGGGAGAATCACCGGTGAGCGGCCGGGCCGCGCGCTGAAGGGGCCCGGATTCGGCCGGTAGCGTCAGGCTGCCGCGCGCCGATGTCGCAGCCGGTCGAGCGCGACCGCGAGCACGATGATCGCGCCCGTGATCATCTCCTGCAGCCAGACCGACAGGCCGACGTGGGTGCAGCCGGTCTTGATCTCCGTCATCAGGAACGCGCCGACCAGCGAGCCGGCGATCGAGCCCTCGCCGCCGGCGAGCGACCCTCCCCCGATCACGACCGCCGCAATGACGTCCAGCTCGAGGCCGGCCGCGACCGTGGGATCACCCACGGTCAGCCGGGAGAACTGCATCAGCCCCGCCGCTCCCGCCAGCGTCGCCTCGATCGCGTAGACGGTCATCTTCACGCGCGGGACCCGCACACCGCACAACCGCGCCGCCGCCTCGTTCGATCCGATGGCCACGATGTGCCGGCCGAAGCGCGTGTACTCGAGGAGGACGACGGTGGCGATCGCCGTCGCGATGGTGAGCCAGACCCCCGGTGAGAAGAGCATCCAGGCCTGACTGCGCGGCAGCTCGGCGACCAGGTCGTTCAGCCAGGTGACGGGCGCGTCGATCTTCTGCTCGTGCGCGAGCCCCTTGGCCGCCCCGCGGATGATTCCCATCGCGCCGAGCGTGACGATGAAGGGCGTGACGCGGAGGCCGGTGATCAGCGCGCCGTTGACGAGGCCGCAGAGGCCGCCGACGAGGAGACCGGCTGCGGCGGCCGCGAGCGGGGGCCAGCCGGCCTGGAGCAGCCAGGCGATGACCACGGTGACGAAGGCGACGATCGAGCCGATCGACAGGTCGATGCCGCCCAGCACGATCACCAGCGTCATGCCGAGAGCGCCCATGCCCACGACGCTCGTCTGCCGGACCATCGTCTTCAGGTTGCCGAGGGTCGCGAAGGTGTCCGGCTCCGCGGCGGCGAAGACGCCGTAGAGGACCACCAGCGCGACGAGGGGACCAACCCAGCCGTGGCGTTGCAGCCAGTGCCATGTCATGACTGTCCTATCGCCTCCATGAGCACGCCGTGCTCGGTCAGTTCCGTCACAGGGCGCGCCGGGCCCAGGCGTCCGCGTGTCATGACCGCAACGCGGTCGCACACGCCGAGCAGTTCGGGGAGGTAGCTGCTCACCATCAGGATCGCCTTTCCCGACCGGGCCAGCTCGTCCATGAGGCCGTAGATCTGCGCCTTGCTGGCGACGTCGATGCCGCGCGTGGGCTCATCGAGAAGCAGCACGTCAACGTCGTGATACAGGAGGCGGGCGAGCGCCACCTTCTGCTGGTTGCCGCCAGACAGGTGCTGGACCTGCTGCGCGGGAGACGCGGCGCGAATTCCGAGTCGTTCGATCCACTCGCGGGCGACGTCGGCCTGCCGACGCGGGAGCACGAACCCCGGAGGGCCGAGGCCGGACAATCGCGAGAGCGTGAGGTTGTCGGCAATCGACAGCGCGAGCGCGAGGCCTTCGCCCTTCCGATCCTCGCTCAGCAACCCGACGCCGTCGGAGAGGCGACGCCACGGCGACGCGGGCCCCGCGTGCGCGTGCACTCGGACGCTGCCGCGCCGAACCGGGTCGAGGCCGAAGATCGCGCGCAGCAGTTCGGTCCGTCCCGCTCCGACCAGCCCACCGATGCCGAGAATCTCGCCCGCGCGGAGTTCGAACCCTGCCGACAGCGGCTTGCCGATCCCAGCCAGGTCCCGGACCTCCAGCACCGTGGCGCCAGGCTCGCGGATCGACCGGGGGAAGATTTCGGCGACGTCCCTGCCGGCCATCATCGACACCATCGCGGCCGCGGACAGATCCGAAACCGCGCCGCCCCCGACGGTCGCGCCATCTCGAAGCACGGTCACCCGATCGGCGACCGCACGCACCTCCTCCAGCACGTGCGAGATGTAGATGATCGACAGTCCTTCGCCCCGCAGGCGCGCGATCGTGGCGAACAGCCGGTCCACGTCACCGCGGGTCAGGCTGCTCGTGGGCTCGTCCAGGATCAGCACGCGCGAGTGGGGGCGGGAAATGGCCCTGGCGATCTCGATGATCTGCTGCACGGCGATGGGCAGACGACGAACGGCGACGTCGAGGTCGACATCGGGATGGCCCAGTGTCGTCAGCGCGGCGGCTGCCACCGCCCGCGCGCGGTCCTTCGCGACCAGGCCCCAGCGGGTTGGTTCGCGTCCGAGCAGGATGTTCTCCGCGGCCCCCAGGTGCGGGACGAGCGACAGTTCCTGGTAGACCATCGCGACGCCGCGTTCCGCCGCGTCGAGCGGGCCCGACGGTCGATAGGCCTGTCCGTCGAGCTCGATCCGGCCGGCATCGGGCACGAGCGCGCCCGCGAGCACCTTGACGAGCGTGCTCTTCCCGGCGCCGTTCTCGCCGACCAGTGCGTGCACTTCACCAGCCCTGGCGTCGAAGTCAACGCCGGCAAGTGCCCGTGTGGGGCCGAACGACTTCTTCAGTCCGTGGGTGACGAGGCGGGATGTCACGGAGGCCACGCTTCAGCGTCCCGGATGCAGGCGCCGCTGCAGCTCCGGCAGATCCATGTTGGCTTTCGTCACGAGCGTGGCGCCCGTGTCCACGTGCCTCTCGACCTTCTCCCCGCGAATGGCCCGAACCAGGGTCTTCACGCCCAGGTAGCCCATGTTGTAGGGGTCCTGTACGACGATGGCGTCGAGCTGGCCGTCGCGCAGGGCCTGCAGCAGTTTGTCCGAGCTGTCGAAGCCGACGAAGCGGATCTTGCCCGCGAGGTTCGCATTCTGCAGCGCGCGAAGCATCCCGAACGTCGTGGATTCGTTCGGGCAGAAGATCCCGTCGACGCCGCCCTCTGCGGCACGGAACGCGGTCAGCAGGTTCTCGCTCGCCTTGAATCCGCTCTCGACCGTCGCGCCTCCGTACTGGTTGGAGCTCACCACCGTGATGCCGGGAACGGCGCCGACGCCGTCGAGGAAGCCGCGCTCGCGCTCGGTGGTGCTGGCGGACCCCTCGTGGAGCCGCAACATCATCACGCGCCCCTTGCCTCCGAGCAGCCGGGCCAGGTGATCGCCGGCCATCCGGCCGCTCGCGTAGTTGTCGGTCTCCACGAGGCTCAGGTGGTCGGGGCTGTCGAGCTTGGAATCGAAGGCGACGACGGGGATGCCTGCCCGCACGGCGTTGGCGACGGGCCCCCGCAGCGCCTTGTCGTCGAGCGGCGCGAGCAGGATTCCCGACACCGCGCGGTCGCGGATCATGTCCACGACCTTGATCTGCTCCTCGCGGTCGTCCTCCTTGACCGGACCCTGCCAGAGGATCTCGACGCCGAGTTCCTCGCCGGCCTTCAGCGCGCCCGCGTGAACGCCCTTCCAGAATTCATGGGTGGTGCCTTTCGGGATCACCGCGATCACCGGGCGCTTTCTGCCGGCGCCGTCGTCCCCGTGCGTGGTGCCGCGACCGCACGCGGTCGCACCGAGGACCGCCATCCCGAGAACGACCGCCCGCATCCAGCGCCTGTGCATGCGCGGAATTATGCACCAGCCCGCCGGAGCAGGTCCCGACTTCGATCGATTTTCGGGCCGGACCCATAAACTGTTTCGGGGTTGAGCCGGACTATGCTAGCCTTTTCAGGCACAATCGATGAGATCTCTGGTTCGGTCAGCTGATTGAGCCCCCTGTAGTGGAGGAAGTGCAGCGATGTATCGATTTCTTGGCATGTGTCTGCTCGGCGTCGCGCTGGGCATCGCGGGCGCCGCGACGGCGTCGGCTCAGGGGTTCGGCGTCTACGAACAGGGCGCCTGCATGATGGGACGCGGCGGCGCCGGTGTGGCCGACCCGTGCCCGGATGGATCCGGGATCTTCTTCAACCCGGCGACGCTCTCGGCTCAAGCCAAGCAGCTCAACATCGGCGCTGCTCTGATCCATCCGATTGGCAATTTCACCGACACGGCCGGCTCGGTAAATGTCTCCGGGGGCGCGGCGAGCGGGACGCTGAGCACCTTGAACAGCCATTGGTACCCCGTTCCGAACATCTACTTCTCGACACCGTTCGCCAAGAAGTACGCGTTCGGCGTGGGTGTGTTCGCCCCTTACGGCCTCGAGACCGACTGGCCCGTGACCTCGCAGGGCCGGTTCCTCGGCTACAAGAGCACGGTCCAGGGCGTGTACATCCAGCCGACCGTCTCCGCGAAGATCAACGACAAGGTGGCGTTCGGCTTCGGCGTGGACGTGACGTATCTCAACGTCGAACTGCGCCAGCACCTGGACCTCTCGACGCAGCTGCTGCCCAACGGCCTCCCGTTCTCGGCCGTCGGTATCCCGGCAAATACCGATTTTGCCGACCTGCAGTTGAAGGGGAACACCTGGCACGCGGGCTACCATCTCGGCCTCCAGTTGAAGGCCAACGACCAGTTCTCGTTCGGCCTCCGCTTCCTGTCGGGGCAGAGCGTGGGCGTGTCGAACGGCACGATCGCCACCACCCAGATCATGACCGGCTACAAGCTGCCGCCCCAGCTCGGGGGAACCCCGGTGGACGCGCTGGTGGCCCCGCAGTTCCTCGCCGGCGGCAAGCTCAGTAATCAGTCGGCGGCGACGACGATCCCGCTGCCCGCGCAGGTCGTCGCGGGGATTGCGGTGAAGGCTTCGCCGGCCGTGAAGCTGTTCTTCGACTACCAGTACACGAACTGGCATGCGTTCGACGTGCTGCCGATCAACGGCCAGTATCTCCAGAGCGTGATCACCGAGTCGTACAACGATGTGAACGGCTTCCGCATGGGCACGGAAATCAAGCTGGGGGCGAAGAACGTGCTGCGCGCCGGCCTGAACCTGCACGGGGCAGCCGCGCCGGACCAGACGGTGACACCGAACCTGCCCGAGGGTTCGCGGCACGAGTTCTCGATTGGGTTCGGGTCGCAGATCTCCAAGTCGACGCGGCTCGATTTCGCGTACTTGTATCTTGGACAGCCCGACCGCGCCGGCCGCACGGGCCAGATGCCGAACAACGGCATCTACAGCTTCATGGCGCACTTGCTCAGCGCGTCGCTGGTGGTCGGATTCTGACCCGACCTCTGGAGGACGCTCGCTGAGTTTCACAGTTTCGTGGAGCCGGGATCCTGGACCGTCCGGATCCCGGCTTCTCGTGTTTCTGGAGTCGTCGATGGGCCACACCCCGTCTCATCGTTCCATTCAGGCCGAAGGCCTGCCGACACCAGTCGGGCCGTACTCACCCGCCGTCGCGTTCGACCGCCTCGTGTTCGTGTCGGGCCAGGGGGCGATCGATCCGGCCACCGGGCAGCTGGCCGGGCTGGACATCGAATCGCAGACCGAGCAGGTGTTCAAGAACCTGAAAGCCATCCTCGAAGCAGCGGGCACCGACCTCTCGCACGTGCTCCGCTGCGGCGTCTTCCTGGTCGACATGCGCGAGTTCGCGGCCATGAACGCCGTCTACGCCCGCAGCTTCGGCGAGCATCGCCCGGCGCGTACAACCGTAGCCGTCTCTTCACTGCCTCACGCCGGGCTGCGCGTGGAAATCGACGCGGTGGCCTGCCTGCCGGGCTAGCGACGCCGCGCCCGCGGCCCGGGTTCCCCACGGTATAATCGCGCTCTCTGGACCCTGGCCCACACGAGGAGAGGGAGCGCGCCATGCCCCACACTGACCCGCCGTTCGGCCAGTTCGTCTGGTACAACCTGGTGACGAACGACCCGGCCGGTTCGGCGACGTTCTACGGCGGCCTGTTCGGCTGGACTACGCGCGACCTTCATGTCGGCGGCTCCCTGGCCGCCACCACGTTCCGGTCGGGAGACCATGACGTGGGCGGCCTGGTGAGGGCCGCCGCGGGCGCCGTCAGCTCGCAGTGGCTGCCATTCCTGGGCATCGAGAACGTCGAGGCTGCCGTCGCTGACGCACGCCGGCTCGGAGGCGAGGTCCAGCGTGCTCCGGGCGACGGCCCTCCGGCCGGCCCCGCGGCGGTCGTTCTCGACCCGACGGGTGCCGCAATCTGCCTGGCAGCCGGCGTGGGAAGTCCGGACCCTCTCGCGGATGCGGCGATGCCCGGCCATTTCTGCTGGAGCGAGCTGCTCACACACGATCCGGTCAGGGCGGCGGCGTTCTACGGCGGCCTCGTCGACTGGACCACCGTCGAATGGATCCTGGGCGATGAGGGGCCCTACTGGCTGTTTCGTCGCGGGGTCTGCGACGTGGCCGGCATGATGCGGCTGCCCGACGGGGCCGGGCACGCCTCCTTCTGGCTGCCGTACGTGCAGGTCGTGAGTGCGGAGGAGACCGCCACCCTGGCCGAGGAGTTCGGCGGGACAATCGTGACCCCGCCCGGCGACGTGCCGGGCCGCGGGAGATCTGCCGTGGTCGAGGATCCCGGCGGGGCCCGCGTTGCCGTCTTTGCACTCACCGTCGCGGCGTGAGCGTGCCGCCCAGCGGAGAGTCATGCACCACGTGAACCTCGGATCGTCGGGCCTGAAGGTGTCGAGGCTCTGCCTCGGCACGATGACCTACGGAACGCCGGCCTGGCGTCCGTGGGTGCTGGGCGAAGCGGAAAGCCGACCGTTCATCCGGCGCGCGCTCGAGCTCGGCATCAGTTTCTTCGACACCGCGGACATGTACTCGGTGGGCGTGAGCGAGGAAGTCGTCGGCCGCGCGCTGCGCGACTTTGCGGCGCGCGACCAGGTGGTGGTCGCCACCAAGGCGTTCTTCCCGATGGGAGACGGGCCGAACGATCGAGGGCTGTCGCGCAAGCACCTGCTTGGCGCGATCGACGCCTCGCTTCGACGGCTGGGAGTGGACTACGTCGATCTCTACCAGATCCACCGCTGGGACCCGCACACGCCGATCGAGGAGACGCTCGAGGCGCTGCACGACATCGTCAAATCAGGCAAGACGCGCTACATCGGGGCCTCCAGCATGTACGCGTGGCAGTTCGCCCGCGCGTTGTTCCTGGCCGACCGGCACGGCTGGACCCGCTTCGCGTCCATGCAGAACCACTACAACCTGATCTACCGGGAGGAGGAACGCGAGATGCTTCCGCTCTGCCGGTTCGAGGGCGTCGGCGTGATTCCGTGGAGCCCGCTGGCTCGCGGATTCCTGGCCGGCAACCGGCGGCGGGAGGACTGGGGCGACACCGCACGCGCCAGGACCGACGATTACGGCCAGAAGCTCTACTACAGCGACGCCGACTTTGCCGTCGCGGGCCGCGTGGTCGAGGTGGCGAACGCCCGTGGCGTGAAGCCGACGCAGATCGCTCTCGCGTGGATTCTCGCGCAGCCCGGCATCACGGCCCCGATCATCGGCGCATCCCGCCTGGAGCATCTCGACGAAGCGGTCGCCGCGCTGGACATCTCGCTGTCCGAGGACGAGCGCCGGCGGCTGGAAGAGCCGTACGTCCCGCACGCGGTCCTTGGGCACCACTGAGCCCCGCATGCCGGCCACCCGCGTCATCGGCCTCATTTCCGACACGCACGGACTCGTCCGCCCTGGCGTGTTCCTGGCGTTCGAAGGGGTCGATGCGATCTTCCACGCCGGGGATGTCGGCGGCCGGGAGGTGTTGAAGATCCTGGCGACGATCGCGCCCGTGCAGGCGGTGTTCGGCAACACCGACATGCGGGACGACCCCGGGCTGTGCCTCCACTTCACGGACACCGTGGGCGGCCTCACGGTCCACGTCAGCCACGGCCACGAACTGGGAAGCCCGACGCCGGCGAAACTGCTGGAGCGCTACGACGCGGACGTCATCGTCTACGGCCACACCCACAAGCCCCTGGTGATGACGTCCGGCGGCCGACTCGTGGTGAACCCCGGTGCGGCTGGCCCGCCCCGATTCCACCTGATGCCGAGCGTCGCCCGGCTGACGATTCGGGACGGCGTGGCAGGAGCCGAGATCATCGACCTGCCGGCATGACCGCTTCTGCCTTTCCCGCGCTCCGTCACCGCAACTTCCGGCTCCTCTGGACCGGCCAGCTGATCTCCGTGTCGGGCACGATGATGCAGACCGCGGCGATCCTGTGGCACGTGTCGCTGCTCGTGTCGCCCGGCCGAAAGGGGCTGGCGCTCGGAATGGTGGGGCTGGTGCGGGTGCTCCCGATCGTCACGTTTTCGCTCTTCAGCGGCGTGGTCGCCGACGTTCTGGATCGCCGCCGCGTCATGCTCGTCACCCAGACGACGATGGCTGTGCTGGCGGCGGTGCTGGCGTGGCTGACGTTCAACGGCCTGGCGTCGGTGTGGCCCATCTACGTGCTGGCGGCGCTCACGTCGGCCGCTGGTGCCTTCGACGCGCCGGCGCGGCAGTCGCTGATCCCGAACCTCGTGCCGCGCGAGGATCTGCCGAACGCCCTCAGCCTGAACACGATCGTGTTCCAGGCAGCCTCGGTCGCCGGGCCCTCCCTGGCCGGGCTGACGATCAGCGTCGGCGGCATCGGCTGGACGTACGCCGTCAACGCCATGTCGTTTCTCGCCGTGATCGCGGGCCTGCTGTTGATGCGCGGCGCGCGATCGTCCTCGTCCACCGGCACCAGCGACATCAGCCTGAAGGCTGCGAAGGAGGGGCTCCGCTTCGTGTTCGCGTCGCCGATGATCCGTTCCACGATGCTGCTCGACTTCTTCGCGACGTTCTTCTCATCGGCGACTGCGCTGCTGCCGATCTTCGCGCAGGACATCCTGAAGGTCGGCGCCCACGGCTACGGTGTGCTCTACGCGGCCCCGTCGGTAGGGGCGCTCGCGGCGAGCGTCGCCATGGTCCCGGCGGTCGAGGCCGTCGAGCGCCGCGGCCGGATGCTCTTGTGGTCTGTGGCGGCCTACGGTGCCGCGACGGTCGCGTTCGGGCTCTCGCGGGACTTCTGGCTGACGTTCGCGTGCCTCGCCGCCGCCGGGGCGGCCGACACCGTGAGCATGGTGCTGCGCAACATCGTGCGCCAACTCGAGACGCCGGACCACCTCCGTGGACGGATGGTCGGCGTCAACATGGTGTTCTTCATGGGCGGGCCGCAGCTTGGCGAGCTCGAGGCGGGCCTGGTCGCCAACTGGTGGGGGGCGGTCGTTTCCGTCGTCAGCGGCGGCATCGGGGCGCTGGCCGCGACAGGATGGATCGCGGCCGCAACGCCCGCCCTGCGGCAGTACCGCCGGCACCGTCCGGCCTAGCGGATGCCGATGGCGGCGCCGTCCGCCGCGCGCCGGTCCGAGCCGCCCTGAAGCGTCCCGTCTCGCGGATCGACGACAATCACTTCCGCGACGCCCTGGGCTCCCACAGGCCGGAGCTTGTGCCCCATCCCCTCCAGCAGCTTCACGGTGTCAGGAGACAACCCGAACCGTTCGTAGTCGGTGCGGTCCGGCAGCCACTGGTGATGGAGGCGCGGCGCGTCCGCGGCTTCCTGCGCGTTCATGCCGTAGTCGATCACGTCGACCACCGTCTCCACGACGGTGTTGATGATCGTGCGGCCGCCCGGGCTGCCGGTCACCATGAACAGCTTCCCGTCCTTCGACAGGATGGTGGGAGTCATGCTCGACAACATGCGCTTGCCGGGCGCGGCCAGGTTCGGCTCGGTGCCGATGAGGCCTTCGGCCGTCGTCAGTCCGGGCCCGGCGTTGAAGTCGCCCATCTCGTTGTTCAGCAGGAACCCGGCGCCCGCGACGACGATCTTGGACCCATATCCGTCCTCGAGCGTGTAGGTGAGCGACACGGCGTTGCGGTCGCGATCGACCACCGAGAGATGCGTGGTCTCGTCGCTCTCCGTCGGCCACTCAAAGGTCGTGGGCGACGACACCGACGCGCGCGTGGGCGAGATCGTGGCGCGAAGCGATGCCGCATACTCTTTCGACGTCAGCTTCGCGATCGGCATCGCGGGGCCGAAATCGGGGTCGCCGAGGAAGCGGGCGCGATCGGCGAACGAACGCCGCATGGCCTCGATCATGGCGTGGGTGCTTGCCGCCGACCGGAACCCCATCGCCTTCAGGTCGTAGCCCTCGAGGATGTTCAACTGTTCCACGAGGCCGACGCCGCCGGAGCTGGCAGGCGGCATCGAGAGGATGTCGTAGCCTCGGTACGTTCCGGTGAGCGGCGTGCGCTTCCTGGGTTGGTAGGCCTTCAGATCGACGCGGGTGATCAACCCGCCGTGCGCCGCCATGTCCTTCTCGATGAGCGCGGCGGTTTCCCGTTCGTAGAAACCGGCCGGCCCGTCGTCGGCGATCCGCTGGAGGGTCCGAGCGAGGTCGGGCTGTTTCAGGATGTCTCCGGCCTCGTAGGGTGTGCCGTTCTTTGAGAATTGCGCCATCGACGCAGGGTAGGGCGCCATCGACTTGAGAGCGGACCGGAGCGAGCGCGCGAGCCCTTCTGTCACGCGGAATCCGTCACGGGCCATCGTGACCGCCGGCGCGACCAGCCGCTTCCATGGCAGTTTTCCGTGTTCCCTCCAGGCCATGTGCAGGCCGGCCACAGTCCCAGGCACCCCCACCGACAGGTAGCTGTCGTGGTGGCGCTGAGAGCTGTACTTGCCGTTCTCGAGGAACATCGTCGGCGTCGCCTTGGCTGGGGCCGTCTCTCGGAAGTCGTAAGACTCCGGCGCCCCGACAGCGGGCCGGTAGACGATGAAGCCGCCGCCGCCGATGTTGCCCGCCGTCGGATGGACGACGGCGAGCGCGAACGCGGTGGCGATGGCTGCGTCGATCGCGTTGCCGCCGTCGCGAATGACCTGTGCCCCCGCCTCCGACGCCAGCTCGTTCTGGGAGACGACCATCGCCCCGCGGGCGCGGACCGGCTGCTGCTGGGAGAAGGCAGGTACCGCGAGGGTGGCCAACAGGGCGGTCAGGGCAACGGCGGCTCGGGTTCTCATCGATTCCTCCGGGCGAGGATTATAATCCGGGGCGATGAGCAGAACCTCGTTCTGGCGAAAACTCTGGCGAAAGGTGCCGTTGATGGCGAGCGTGACCGGCGTCCTCTTCGCGGCGGCGGCGGGCGCCGCGTCCTGCACCGGCAGCACCGGCAGCGGCGGGATCGGCGCATGGAGCTTCGGCGGGTGGTCCGGCAGTTGGTCCGGCGCCCAGCCGGCCGGCCTCATCATCGTCAACGCCCGCGTCTGGACGGTCGACCGAGCGAAGCCGGAAGCGGAGGCCGTTGCCGTCCACGGCGATCGGATCACGGCAGTGGGCACCCGCGCCGAGATCGAGCGCCTCCGCGGGCCGAACACCCACGTGGTCGACGCCGGCGGTCGATTCGTCATGCCGGGCTTCAACGATGCGCACATCCACCTGATGACGGGCGGCGCCCAGCTCGACAGCGTCGACCTGAAGGATGCGGCGACTCCCGCGGAGTTCGCCCGGCGTATCGGCGATCGCGCGAAGGCGACGCCAAAGGGCGAGTGGATGCTCGGCGGAAACTGGGACGAGCAGCAGTGGCCGGGCGCCCCGCTCCCCACGCGCGGCCTCGTGGACGCCGCGACGCCGGACACGCCGGTCTTCGTGAGCCGCTACGACGAACACATGTCGCTGGCCAACTCGCTCGCGTTGCGCCTGGCGGGCATCACGGCGAAGACTCCTGACCCGCCCGGAGGCGTGATCGTCCGCGACGCACAGGGAAACCCGACGGGAATCCTGAAGGACGCGGCCCAGTCCTTCGTCTACAAGGTCATCCCTGCGCCGTCGCCCGAGCAGCGCGTTCGCACACTGAAACGCGCGCTCGCGCACATGGCGTCGCTCGGCGTGACCAGCGTGCAGGACATGGGGCCTGACGATGGAGACGTCGCCACTTACAGGAATCTCGCGGCCACCGGCGAGCTGACGGCGAGGATTCGCGCGGTGCCGGGCGAGGTGGGGCTCGCGAAACGCCTCGAGTCCGGCCCGCTGCGAACCCAGGCGTCGCCGTTTCTCTCGGTGAACGGCGCGAAGGGGTTCGCCGACGGGTCGCTTGGCTCCACGACCGCGTACTTCTTCGAGCCGTACACGGACGACCCCGCGTCGCGCGGCCTTCTCGCCGACGAGATGCAGCCGATCGAGCGGATGCGCTCCCGACTCGTCGCGATCGACAAGGCCGGCGAGCAGCTGTGCATCCACGCCATCGGCGACCAGGCCATCTCGATGGTGCTCGATCTTTTCGCGGGAGTGCAGCAGGCCAACGGCCCGCGCGACCGCCGGCCGAGGATCGAACACTCGCAGCACGTGGCGCCGAGAGACTTCGCGCGCTACGCGCAGCTTGGCGCGATCGCGTCCGTCCAGCCCTATCACGCGATCGACGACGGCAAATGGGCAGAGAAGCGGATTGGACCCGAGCGGGCGAAGACCACCTATGCCTTCCGTTCGTTTCTCGATCACCAGGTGCGGCTGGCGTTCGGGACGGACTGGCCGGTTGCACCGCTCGACCCGCTGCAGTCGCTCTACGCCGCCGTGACGCGGGCCACGCTCGACGGCAGGCACCCGGGCGGCTGGGTCCCCGATCAGAAGGTGAGCGTGGCCGAAGCCATCGAGGCCTACACGGCGGGCGCCGCGTACGCCGAATTCACGGAGCGGGACAAGGGGTCGATCAGCGTCGGCAAGCTGGCCGATCTCGTGATGCTGTCCGGCGACCCGTTCGGCGTGGCGCCGGAGGCCATTCGCGACCTCAAGGTCGTGATGACCGTCGTCGGCGGCAAGGTGGTCTACCAGCGGAACTGAAGGGCCTCGGAATCCTGGGATAGATGGGCTTGGCACAGGACGTGCAGGATCTGCTACTCTTATCTACTGTCCCGGCCGTTCGAGGGTAGCCGACGTCTTAGGTGTGTGGAGCCAGGAATGTCCCGATCCGCGTTCCGTGTTTTCGTCATCGCGCTGCCGCTCTTGGCCGTGATTGTCTCGGCCTGCGGCACCGAGGCTCCGCCCGCCGTCCCGACAGTTCCCACGATCCCCACGAATTACGTGTTGACGACCGAGTCCTTCAATGGGGCGCTCGTATCCGGGGCCAGTTTCCTGTACTCGTTTCACACCATGCCGGGCGCCGTCACCGTCACGCTGGCCTCGGTAGACCCCGCGACGGGAGCCCCCCCAATTGGTCTCGTCGTCGGCATGTGGGACGGCATCTCTTGCACGACCGTGCTCGAGTCAACGCAGGCCGCGCCCGGAACCGTGCTCGTAGGCACGGCGTCGATCGAGTCGGACGTCTGCGTCAAGGTGCTGGACCCGAGCACGCTTCCGGCCGACTACACGCTGACGTACCAGGTGACCGCCGTTCACTACACCAAGCCGCCGCTCTGAGCACGGTCAGCTCCCGGCCGCGTGTCCGACGCCCCGGTCGGCCTACGAGGCTGCGGTTCGAAGCAGGTAGGTGCCCAGCGTTTCGCCTTCGAGATCTTCGAGGTCGTACGCTTGAACCGGGCGGGTCTTCCAGTCGCGCCATGGCGCCGGCAGCTCGGGATCGAATCCCAACTCTTCGCGTATCACATCGCCGAACTTAGCCGGGTGGGCCGTCGCGAGCGCGATGACCGGTCGCCGCTCGCCCATTTCCTGTCGGGCCCGGTCCGCTGCCGCCACGCCCACGGCGCCGTGCGGGTCGAGAAGGTAACCGGCCGCTCGATACACCTCCCGGATCGTCGCTCTCGTCTCGTCCTCGCTCACGGACACCCCGATGACGTTAGCGCGCAGGGCGTGCAGCGACTGCCCGTGCATCTGCGCCAGACGTGGGAAGTTGCTCGGGTCGCCGACATCCATCGCGTTCGAGAGAGTCGGGCGCGCGGGCCTCGACCGATAGCTCCCCGTCCGGAGATACTCGGGAAGCACGTCGTTGACATTGGTGGCGGCCACGAACCGCGAAACGGGCACGCCGACTCGTTGGGCGATGACGCCGGCTGTGAGGTTCCCCAGGTTGCCGCTCGGCACGGCGAACACCACCTCGCCCGCCTCGGCCCCGCCCGCCGCCAGCCAGCTTGCCACGAAGTAGACCGCCTGCGGCAGGAGCCGTCCGATGTTGATCGAATTGGCTGACGACAGGTTGAGCCCGGCGAGCCGGTCGTCGAGGAAGGCCTGTTTCGCGAGGCGCTGGCAATCGTCGAAGGTCCCCGGCACGCGGACCGCCCTGACGTTCCCCCCGAGCGCGGCCATCTGCGCTTCCTGGAAGGGCGAGACCCTCCCAGCCGGATAGAGGACGACGACCTGCACCCGGGGCACGCGGTGGAACCCATGCGCGACGGCGCTCCCGGTGTCGCCGGAGGTGGCGACGAGGATCGTGGCGTGATCACCCCGCTCCTTCAAGAGATAGCCGAACACCCGCGCGAGGAATCTCGCTCCGAAGTCCTTGAAGGCCAGGGTCGGACCGTGGAAGAGCTCGAGCACGGAGATCCCGTTCCGCAACGGAACAGTCGGCGCGGGAAAATCGAAGGCGTCGCGCACCAGGCTGGCCAGTGCGGCCGCATCGAACTCGTCGCCCACGAGATGGGTCAGGACGCGCACGGCGACGTCCCCAATCGAGAGACCCCGCCACGAGTCCAGGACGCCCGGGGCGACACTCTGGAGCGAGGTCGGCAGGTAGAGGCCGCCGTCGGGCGCGAGGCCGCGAAGCAGCGCTTCACGAAAGGTGGCGGGCGGGGCCGCGCGGCGCGTACTTTCGAGGATCATGGCGGACCGAGGAGGCACGCACCGGACGTGTTGACAGGGCCGACATAGCTGTCGCTTTCCAGTCCTGCCGCCTCCCGGAAAGCGTCGTGCATGGCGGCCGCCACGCGCGACGCAACCGCGTCGTTGCCCGTGAACGCGAAGACCGACGGGCCCGAACCGGAGATCGAGCACCCCAGCGCTCCGGCCCGCCGCGCGGCGTCCTTCACGGCTCGGTAGCCCGGAATCGACATCATCCGCAGCGGTTCGACCATCCGGTCCTCGACGCTCCGTCCGATCAACTCGAGATCTTCCCGGTAGAGCCCGACGATCAGCGCGCCGAGATTGCCGAGATTGGCGACCGCCTGTTCGATGGCGAACCCGTGCCCGCGCAGCAGCGCCCGCGCCTTCGCGGTTTCGACGCGGCAGTGCGGGTGGACGACGGCCACGCGGAGCGCGGACGGCACCGGAAGATCGACGACCTCGAACGGGTCGTAGCTGCGGATGAGCACGATGCCGCCGAGCAGGCTGGGCGCGGCGTTGTCGGCGTGGATCGACCCCGACGCGACACGCTCCCCGGCGACGGCGTGCACGAGCAGCTCGCGCCGCGAGAGGGGCCGGCCAAACAGTTCGTTGACGGCCATGGCTCCGGCGACGCTGCTGGCGGCGGAGCTGCCGAGTCCGCTGGCGAGCGGCATCTGCTTGTGCACGCGGAGGCGGACACCCTGCCTGCCGCACGGAAGGCGGCCCGCGCCGCCGGGGCTGGCGGCGGCGAGGTGAGACAGAACGGACTGCGCCGCGACTCCGGCGACGTTCTGCGCCGGATCACAGGTCAGCAGTCCCCCGTCGCCCGTCACTTCGGCGATCTCCACGCCTCGCTCGTCGGTCAGTTCGGCGTCCACGACGTCGCCCGGTCTGCCGAGGGCGAGGCCGAGGACGTCGAAACCGGGCCCGAGGTTGCTGGCGCTGGCCGGGGCAAAGACGCGGACTGACGATGGCATCGACCCGCATCGTGTGCTGGCGGGCGGGAAGCTGTCAAGGCTCATGCCTCCGCCCGTGGCTCGTCGAGCTCGCTACGGGCTGCGGCGTGGCTCGCGGGCCTGTCTGCGCGAGACAGGCGACAGGCGGCGGGCTGCGGGCTACAATCGAGGGAGGGAGTAGCCCGGAGACGCCATGATGAAATCACCTGTATTGATGCCCCTGGCCATCCTGTTGTTCGCCGGCGTCGGCGCCGTCTGGGCGCAAACGACGCCACAGAAGCCACCCGCGCAGACTCCGCCGCCGGTCACCGCGGCGTCGGCGCCCAAGACGCAGGCGCCCGCGCCCGCGGCACCGCCCAAGACCCAGGCGCCCGCACCTGCGCCGTCGCCCGTCGCCGGACGTGCGTCGATCACCATCATGGTGACGGACCTGTCGGGGAAGGGCGTTGCCGACGTTCACACGACCGTGACCGGGCCCGTCTCGCGCGAAGGGGCGACCGGGCGCGACGGTGGCCTGGCGTTTCAGGCGTTGAGGGCCGGGAACTACCGCCTTCGCTTCGATTCGCCCGAAGTCATCACGCTCGAGCGGGACGTGACGATCAAGGCCGGCGCGCCCGTGGAGGTGGATGTCGCGCTCGACCGGGTGCCGGCGAAACCAGCGACCACCCAGCCCGCCCCGCCCCCGTCTACGACGACACGGGCAGGCGCCACGGCACCACCCGACGCGAACGCGACCATCGATCTTCTATCGCTGCCCGATTGGGTGGAGGCGAACCTGATCGGCAGGAACGACCCGCAGAAGGAGACCATCGTCGGGCGCACGGCAGCCGCGACGGCCAGGGTTATCCAGGTTCGCGATCCGATCAAGGACCATGTGCGCGGGGACGCCGACGAGATGCTCTACGTCATCGCCGGCCAGGGCGTGCTGCGCGCGAAGGGGCGCGACCAGTCGCTGGATGCCGGCTCGCTGGCTGTCATCCCGCGGGGCGTGGCGTATTCGCTCGAGCGGCGGGGCCGCAACCCGCTCATCGCGCTGTCGATCGTCGGAAAGTAGGGCCTACATGCGGGGCGACCCTTTAAGGTTGCCTCGCGTCCAGGCAAGGCTCGAGCGTGGCCCTACCTCCGGAACAGGTATGCCAGCTTGACGAAGAAGCCATCGCTCTGGCGGTGCAGGTCTCCGAGGCTCAGCACCCGGTTCGTCTCGAGTGAACTGCCGTAGCCGACGAATGCCACCGTCCCCGGCGTCGGTTCGTACGACACCAGGAAGTCGACGCGCAGGCCGTTGACCCCCAGCGCGCGCGCCAGCTCGCCGTCCCGCATCAACGGCTGCCCGGTCAGCGGATCGAGCAGCGCCGCCTGGCGCTCGGATCGATACTCACCGACGATCCGGAAGAACAATGCCCGCGTAGGCTGGTACTCCAGCTTGAGCCGCGGGATGACCGTGCGCGCGAACTCGCTGCCGTCGCGAGCTCGAGTGATCCTGGAGTAGGTCGCGCTGCCGTCGATCCGGATCGAACTGGTCGGCCGCATGCTCAGGGTGCCCACCAGGAGCGTTTCGTCGCCTTCGGAGGCTTCCGGGAATATCGCGACCGAGTTCCGCTGCGCCTGGACCGACGCGTTGAACAGCTGGAAGGTCGGCGTGGTCACGGTGATACCCACGCCTGGCAACCCGGACAGTCCGTCCGGCACGGCCCACCTTACCGGGCCGGTGGGGGTCAGGACGTCGTAGGACCGGTAGTCGCGCGGGTCGAATCGCACGAAGTTGCGGGCGATCGATCCTCTGGCGCTCCAACCGCCGCGCACGTTGAACATCAGGTTGACGCTCTCGTTGCCTTCGACCGGCGACGCGCTGCCGAAATCCGAGTACCGCCAGAGGCGGGAAGGCCCGAAGAACGTCGTGAACTGTTCGATGAATGCGCCCCGCGCCCCGTACCACGACAGCCGGTTGGATGTGTGCAGCTCGACGATGTCGTTGCGTGGCACGTACCCGGCGCGCGCCTGGAAGCCCTCGCCGACCCCCGTCAATTTGTAGTTGAATCCCCACGCGCGCCCGGTGCGATCGAACTCGGCCAGCCAGATTGGGGCGGCGCTCCGGACGCCCGACTCCTGCGTCCACGATTGACCGACCTGTCCCTGGACGTAGTAGAGCTTCGCGAACACGATTCGCGAGTCCACCGCCGCGACGCGATTGAAACTGTCGGACGCGGTACGGTCGGTGAACGTCACGCCGACGGTGGAGTTGCTCCCGAGGTCTCCGCGCACGCGGGCCACATTGAACAGCGCCGAGTCGGCGCTCTCTTTCTCTTTCGCCGAGAGGTACGCCACGTTCATGCGCCCGAACTTGCCGGTGACCTTGGCGCCGGCAATCGGTGCGACGATCTGGCGCGTGTAGACCAGTTGGTTCGGCGTGGAGAACAGCTCGATGCCCTCGAGGAAGAACGGCCGCTTCTCGGCGTAGAACAGGGCAAACCGCTGGTTCACCGTGACCTGCCCGGCATCCGACTCCACCTGGCTGAAGTCCGGGTTGACCGTCCCGTCGATCGAGAGATTCGTGAAGCCGAAGTGCAGGTTGACGCCGGGATTGACGTCGGTCTTGTCGCGCCCGAACTCGCCCGACGAAAGGGCCGTGCCGTTGCTGGCCGTCGTCACGAACGGCTGCAACTCGGTGACCACGCCTCGCTTCATGTCGTGGAGACCGTCGATGGCGCCGGCCTGCGCGAGGAAGCTGGAACTGGCGCGCCGCACGTCCGTCCAGGTGTCCTGGTAGCCGGTGCGCTGGACCTTGCGCTGGATGTTCAGGCCCCATTTCTGCGAGCCGTTTCCGGGATACCGAAGGCTCTTGAACGGAATCCGCACCTCGACGACGAACCCGTCGTCGGTCAGGCGGCCCTTCGAGTCCCACTGGTAGTCCGGGTTCTTGTCGGTTGTTCCGCCGAACATCGTGCCCGCGTTGAACGCGCCCTCGGTCTGGACGCCGTCCTGCTGCATGCCGAGCGGGTTCACGGTGAAGAAGAACGCGCGCCGGCGATCGTTGAACGTGTCCAGGTAGATCGTCACCGTGTCGTCACGGTCCAGGTTGTCGCGGTCGGCCATCGTCGCTCGGATGGAACCAGGCTCACGGTCGTGGGCGATGATGCCGACGCACAGGGCCGTCGGCGAATACCAGACAAGAACCTCGGTCTCTTCCTCGGCCGGCCGGCCGTCCACCGGCTGATACTGGGAGAAGCCGGCGAGCCGTGCGGCCCGCGTCCAGACCTCTTCGTCGAGCCGCCCGTCCACTTCGACCGTGGCGTCGATGCGGGGGATCGTGACGGTTGGGGCCCCGTGCCCGTCGATCGGCTTTCCGGTGGCGGGCGTGCCCGCACCGGAAACGACCTGGTTCAGGAAGAGACAGAAAATGAGAGCAAGCACAGCCGACTATCTTACGGCACCCGGCGGCTCCCGCAAAGTCGACGGCACGGCGCGTGCCGGAGATGGGAGCCGCCCGTGCGGGGATGGCGTACGGATTGCGACACTCAGCCGGATGACCAAGCCCGTGCATCGAATCACTTCGTCTCAGCAGGAGAAGCGATCCCCCATGAATAGAAACACGACTCTCGGTCTTGGAGCCCTGGCGCTTGTCGCCGCCGTGTCCATGCCTGTGGTGGCCAGGCAGCAGCCCGCGAATCCGTACCCGCCCGCCAAGCCTCAGCCGATGGCCCCGGCAGGCACGGCCGCGCGGGGCGCGCAGTTGGTCCTGCTCGGCGGGTGCCACGACTGCCACACTCCGAAGTTGCAGGGCGGTGCGCCGGACATGTCCCGGGCGCTTTCAGGCCAGCCGCAGGACGCCCCACTGCCGCCCAACGTCGTCGGCGGCGTGTCCACGACCATGATGCTCACCGCCTGGCGCGGCCCATGGGGGGTGTCGCTCGCGCGGAACCTGACGCCCGACAAGGAGACGGGAATCGGCTCCTGGACGCTGGCCGACTTCAAGAGAACCATCCGAACGGGCGTGAACCCCAAGGGCGAAGTGCTGCAGCCACCGATGCCGATCCCGTTCATCCAGAACCTGCCGGACCAGGATCTGGATGCGATCTACGCGTACCTCCGTACGCTCAAGCCCGTCCGCAACCTGGTGGGACGCACAACCCTGGCTGCCAAGCAGTAGGACCGGCGACGACTTGAACGGCTCGCCCGCAGGAGTGCGCCCGTCGCTCCTGCGGGCGGCGCCGCGCCGCCAACCACCATGACCCGCGGCCATAACCTTCGGCGCTCCCACCGGCCGCCCGTGTATGCTGTTCTCAAAACCGCCATCGTGACCCAGGTCATAACCTCGCGCCCGGAGGACACATACACTCATGTCAACGACCATGATTCCCGACGAACTCTGGACCGGATACGGCGCCCGGGTGGTTCGAGTGACCAAGGGTGAAACGCTCTTCGACCAGGGCACCACGGCCAGCAGCTTCCACCAGGTGAAGAGCGGCCGCGTGAAGATGGTCAGTTACAACGAGCACGGGCGCGAATTCGTGCAGGGCATCTTCACCGAGGGCCAGAGCTTCGGCGAGCCTCCGTTCTTCAACGACGTGCCGTACCCGGCCGCGGCGATCGCCGTCGCTGACAGCGACGTGTGGAAGTGCGGGCGGGTGGCCTTCCTTCGCCTCCTCGCCGAGCATCCGGCCATCCATCTCGAGCTCACCAAGGTGCTCAGCGGCCGGCTCGTCTACAAATCGATGATGCTGGCGGAGATCGCCGTCGAGGAAGCCGAGCATCGGCTGGCGACGCTCATCGAGTATCTGCGATCGACGGACCCGGCGGGCGCGGCGCGCCCCTATCGCGTGCCGTTCACGCGGCAGCAACTGGCGGACATGACAGGGTTGCGGGTGGAGACGGTCGTGCGGTCGATCAAGGCCATGGAGCAGCGGGGCGTGCTCGAGATTGTGGACGGCAAAATCGTCTGGCACGACGACGGCAGTTCGAATGACCGGACAGGGGAGTGACGGATATGTTGGACGTGAACACATCGATTCGCAGCATCGTGGCCGACGACTTCCGGGCGGCGGCGGTATTCGAGCGCCACGGCATCGATTTCTGCTGCGGCGGGAACCGCCCGGTCGCGGAGGCCTGCCAAGAGCGGGGCGTTGACGAGCGCGCGGTCGTCGAAGAGCTGGAGGCGGCCCTGGGTTCCGCGCAGGACCTCCCGCGGTACAACGCCTGGGCCCTCGATTTCCTGACGGGCTACATCGTCGCCAACCATCACAGCTACGTGCGCCAGGCCATGGTGGACATCCCGGCACACACGCACAAGGTGGCTGACGTCCACGGGGACCGGCACCCGGAGGTCAAGGAGATCGCCCTGCGGTTCGACGCGATCGTCGATGAACTGACCGGGCACATGGCCAGGGAAGAACGGGTGCTCTTCCCCTATATCAACGGCCTCGCCGCGGCCGAGCGCGGCGGCTTGCGCCCGAGCGCGCCGTTCGGCACCATCGCCAATCCGATTCGGATGATGGAACTCGAACACGAGGCCGCGGGTGAAGGGATGGCGGCGATTCGGAAGCTGAGCGGCGGCTATGCGCCGCCGGCGGACGCGTGCACGACCTTCAAGGTCACGTACCAGGAATTGCAGGCGTTCGAGGCCGATCTGCACCGCCACGTTCACCTCGAGAACAACATCCTGTTCCCGAAGGCGCTCGTCCTCGAGCGCGAACTGCGTCTTACGTGAACCGCCGCACTTTGACGAGGCGCTTCAGCAGGTTCTCGCTGTAGATTGGCGACGCGGGGTCGAAGCTGTTCAGTTTCACCAACCCCGAGCAGTGGATGAACAGCTTGCCGCCCAGGTAGATCCCGGTGTGCGTAATCTGGGTGACGCCGGCTCTCGGACCGAAGAACAGCACGTCGCCTTTTCGCACGTGAGCGAGGTCGTTGTCGGTCGGCACCGCGGCGCCCTCGTTCGACTGCTGGTCGGTGTCGCGCTGGAGCTCGGTCCCGAGCAGGCGGAACACCGTCTTGATGTAGCCCGAGCAGTCGAAGCCTCTGGCCGACGTCCCGCCCCACAAGTAGGGTACGCCCATGAATTGGCGCGCGGTCTGCTCGACGTTCTCGGGCGTGATTCTGCGCGACGATTTCCAGGCCTGGTAGTCGGTCGCCTCCGCCTGGCTGACAAAGCCCTTCCGGCCGTCCGGCAGCCGAACGGCCAGCCAGCCGCCGTTCCCACCGGTCGTGCTCAGGACGTCGCCGACGACGAGGTCGGACACCGGCGCCGCATCGGGCGACGCCAGTTCCCTGACGAGGGCGAACAGAGCCGTGACGATGACCCGCGGAGCGCGGCCGAAGGCGTCCGCTTCATCGTTCGTCATCAACGCTAGGTGATAGGATTCCATCCACCCCAGGTACCGATCGTCGAGTGACTGGACGTAGTACCAGCCGCCGTCCTTCTTCAGCACCTTTACCACCATTCCCATGATGAGCTGGTTGCCGAGGGCGGAGGTGTGCGACGGCTTGGTCTTCATCACGGCGACGCTCACCGTGACGACGCCCAGGGGCTTTGCCGCCAGTGCCGGGTCAGGCAGCACGGCCACCCGGTCCGCCACGTTCGGAAAGCCGGATTCCCGCAAGGCCTTGACCAGCGCGTCCTTCGCGGCAGGCTGCTCGACGTCGCCGGTCAACACGACCGCGCCGTCCTTGACCTCCGCCATCACGTCGAAGACGGCGACACGCGTATCGGGGGCGAACTGATTTCGCACGCGTGTGACGATGTCGGCGGCCGTCGTGGACTGCGGCGCCTGGCCCGCGACTCGCGAGCTGAAGGCCACGGTGCCGAGGACGAGGAATCCGAGAGCGGTTCGGCGCAGGAAATCGCGATGTCGCATAGCACCCTTCGATGGGATGAGGTGTGTCAGTCGGGCGGAGGATAGCACAGGGGAAGGGCTCCCGCCTCCGCCTGTCCAGGTTCCCACCCGGGCCACGGCGGCCCCCGCGCCTGCTTTACTGGCGCTTGGCCAGAAGGTACGATGGCCGCGGCCCTGTTCGCCGCGTGACCGATGCAGCAACCGGAAGATCCGCGACACGGCGGGCAGCTGGCAGCAGGTCGATGTCAACATCCGTGAACACCCTCTCGGTCCGCGGCGCCAGCGAGCACAACCTCAGGGCGATCGACGTCGAGTTCCCGCGGGACTCGATGACGGTCGTGTCCGGCGTCTCGGGGTCCGGCAAATCCTCGCTGGCGTTCGACACCATCTGTCGTGAGGCGCAGCGCCGCTATCTCGAGACGTTCTCCTCCTACGCCCGGCAGTTCCTCGGGCGCGTCGCGAGGCCGGCGGTCCGGTCGATCACCGGCCTGTCACCGGCCATCGCCGTGGACCAGCGCACGACGCTCCGCAACCCGCGGTCCACGGTCGGGACCCTGACTGGCCTGCACGACGACCTGCGCCTCCTGTATGCGAGGCTGGGCACGCCGCCCGGCAGCCTCGTCGTCGAGCGACGACTGTTCTCGTTCAACTCGCCGCACGGCGCGTGCCCAGTTTGTCAGGGCCTCGGCGTCGAGGACCGGCTCGACCCGCAGCGGCTGGTGGCCGACCCTCGCAAGACCATCCGTGACGGCGCGCTCGCCATCACCACGCCCACCGGCTACGTCATCTACTCGCAGGTGACGATCGACGTGCTCGACCAGGTCTGTCGGGCACACGGCTTCGACGTGGACACACCGTGGCAGTCGCTCACGGACGAACAGCGGGGCGTCGTCCTGAACGGATCCGATCGGATCCGGATCCCGTACGGCAAGCACCCGCTCGAGTCACGCATGCGGTGGAGCGGCATCACGGCGAAGCCGCGGGAGGAGGGCGTCTACAAGGGCGTCCTCCCGGTGATGGAGCAGATCCTGCAGCGCAGCCGGAACCGCAACATCCTCAGGTTCGTGCGCAGCCTGCCGTGCCAGGCCTGCGGCGGCGCCCGCCTCTGTCCGGACGCGCTCTCGGTCCGCTTCCGCGACCGCCACATCGGGGAGCTCTCCGCGTGGGCGATCGACGTCCTCGCGGAGTTCCTCGACAACCTGGTGTTCACCCCGTCGGAGGCACCGGTTGGCGAACCGATCCGGCGCGAAATGCGCGGGCGCATGCAACTCCTGTCCCGACTGGGGCTCGATCACCTCACGCTCGACCGGTCGTCGACGACGCTGTCGGGAGGCGAGGCGCAGCGCCTGCGGCTCGCCTCCCAGGTCGGCGCCCGCCTGCGCGGCGTGCTCTACGTCTTCGACGAGCCTTCCATCGGCCTCCACGCGCTCGACCAGGAGCGGATGCTCGATGTCATCGGCACGCTGCGCGACGGCGGCAACACCGTGCTCGTCGTCGAGCACGACGACCAGACGATGCGGCGGGCCGACTGGCTGATCGACATCGGGCCCGGCGCCGGCGCGCACGGCGGAGAGGTGTTGTACAGCGGGCCGGTGGCGGGCCTGGCCGAGCGAGGGGACCGCCGCAGCAGGACGCGGGCGTTCCTGGCGGGCGAGGAGCAGGTCACCGTGCCGACGACCCGCCGCGCCGGCACAGGTGTCCTCAGGCTGGAGCAGGCGACGCGCCACAACCTGGATCGCGTGGACGTCGAGTTCCTGCTCGGCGCGCTGAACGTGATCACCGGAGTGTCGGGGGCGGGGAAGTCGAGTCTGGTCGACGAACTCCTGGACCGCCTCGGCGGCGAGCGGCCGGGCGACGCCCGGATCGACAAGATCATCGCGGTGGATCAGTCGCCGATCGGCCGGACGCCGCGGTCGAACCCGGCGACCTACACGGGATTGTCGGATGTCGTCCGCGACCTGTTCGCGGCGCTGCCGGAGTCAATCGCGTGCGGGTTCGGCAAGGGACGGTTTTCGTTCAACGTCGCTGGAGGGCGGTGCGAGGCGTGCCAGGGAGCAGGCGTCCGGCAGATCGGCATGCACTTCCTCGGGCAGGTGGACGTCATCTGCGAGTCGTGCGGCGGCAGGCGGTTCAACGACGAGACGCTGCAGGTCACGTGGAGGGGCCGGACCATCCACGATCTTCTCGACACGACGCTGGAGGAGGCGTCGTCGTTGCTGGCCGACGAGCCGCGCGCCGCGCGCATCCTCAGGGTGCTCTGCGAACTGGGCCTCGGCTATGTCCGCCTGGGGCAGCCCTCGACGACGCTGTCGGGCGGCGAGGCGCAGCGCGTCAAACTGGCGGCCGAGTTGAGTCGGCCGGGCCGGGGCCGCACGCTCTACATCCTCGATGAGCCGACGACCGGTCTGCATCGGGCAGATGTCGGCGTCCTTCTCGGCGCCCTCGGACGCCTCGCGGATCAGAAGCACACGGTGATCGTCATCGAACATCACCTCGACGTGATTCGCAGCGCCGACCGCGTGATCGACCTCGGGCCGGGAAGCGGGCGCCGCGGCGGGAAGGTAGTCGCGAGCGGCACGCCGGAAGAGATCGCGCGATGCGAGGCATCGGCGACGGGCGCCGCGCTGCGAGCCCCGACTGACATTCCGTCGATGCCGACTGACAAGCCGAAGGAGCCGGCTGACAAGCCGTCGACACCGACTACGCCCATCCGGTTCTTGGGCGTGTCCACCCACAACCTGAAGCACGTGGACGTCGAGATTCCCGCGAAGCGTTTCACGGTGGTGACCGGCGTGTCGGGGAGCGGGAAGTCGTCGCTCGCGTTCGATACGGTGTTCGCCGAAGGGCGGAATCGGTTCACCGAGAGTTTCTCGGCCTACGCCCGGCGGTTCCTCGAGAAGACGGGAGATGCGGAGTTCGACGAGGTCTCCGGTCTCACGCCCGCGGTCGCCATCCGGCAGCGGAGGGCGTCCCGCAATCCGCGTTCGACCGTTGGCACGATGACCGAGATCGCGGACTACTACCGGCTGATGTTCGCACGCGTGGGGATCGGCGGCCCATCGACCGGCTCGCTCCTGACGTCCACCTTCTTCTCGCCGAACGCCGAGCAGGGGGCGTGCCATGCCTGCAAGGGGCTGGGCGCCGTGAGCGAGTGCGATCCCTCGAAGCTCGTCACGCACCCCGAACGGTCGCTGCTGGCGGGCGCGATGGACGGCCACAAGACGGGCCGCTTCTACGGCGATCCCGACGGCCAGTACGCGGCCACGCTTCGGGCGGCCGGAGCCGCCGCAGGAATCGACCTCGCCGCGCCGTGGCGGGAACTCGACCAACGCGCGCGCGACGTGGCGCTGCGCGGAACCGGCGACCTCGAACTGGACGTGGAGTGGCACTACCGCCGCGGGACGCGCGCGGGGGTCCATCGGTTCCGCACGAAGTGGATCGGGCTCATCAAATGTGTCGGCCAGGAGTACGACCGGAAGCACGCCGATCGGCGCGGCGCCGCGCTCGAACCGCTGATGCACTCGGTGCCCTGTCCGGCATGCGGCGGCGCGCGGCTCAAGCCCGAGGCGCTGGCGGTCCGCGTCGCCGGCCGGAACATCGCCGAACTGCTCGGGCTCACGGTGACCCAGAGCCTCGCCTACTTCGCCGAACTGGACGAGCAGGCCGGGGACGGCTGGAGGCGCGAGGCGACCGCGGACCTCCGCCTCGATGTCGTCGCGCGGCTGGTTCACCTTCGCGACGCCGGCCTCGAGTACCTCTCACTGGATCGGCCGGCGGCCACGCTATCGGCTGGCGAGGCGCAGCGCATCCGCCTGGCGACCGAGATCGGCAGCGGGCTGACTGGGATCACGTATGTGCTGGACGAGCCGACCGCGGGCCTCCACGCGCGCGACACCGGGCGCCTGCTCCACCTGCTCGAGAGCCTGCGGGACGCGGGCAACACCGTCGTGGTGGTCGAACACGACGAAGACGTGATCCGATCGGCTGACCACGTCATCGACATGGGGCCGGGTGCCGGCGAGGAGGGAGGGCGAATCGTCGCGGAGGGCCCGCCCGAAGCGATCGCGGCCAACGACGCGTCGGTGACCGGCCGGTACCTGCGCGCGCGCGAAGGGGTCGGAGCGGTTTTTCAGGTCGATCGCGAAAAACCGCTCCGACCCCCCAGGCGCGCGTTGCGCCCAGGCATCAGCATCGCCCATGCGGGATGCCACAACCTGCGCAACCTGAGCGTGGAGTGTCCGGCCGGAGGCCTCATTGCCGTCACCGGCGTGTCGGGCAGCGGCAAGTCGACGCTGGTCTTCGACGTGATTGCGCCGGCGGTCGGTCAGCCCGGCAGCCTCGCCGGGGATCCCGGCGCGGCCGTTGCCCTCCACGAACCCTTCACGCGCGTCGTCGTCGCCGACCGCGACCCGCTCGCCGGCGCGGCGTCGAGCACGCCGGCCACGATCGCGGGCGTCTTCGACGCCATCCGCGACCGGTTCGCGGCCACGGACGGGGCGCGTAAGGCCGGCCTGTCGAAACGCCACTTCTCGACGAACGCCAAAGGGGGACGCTGCGAGGCGTGCGAGGGCGTCGGACGCGTGCGTGTCAGCATGGACTTCCTCCCGGACGTCTGGGTGCCGTGCGACGAGTGCCACGGCCGGCGCTACCGGCCCGAGGTGCTCGACTGCCGCATCGACGGCCGGTCGATCGCTGACGTGCTCGAGATGACGATCCGCGAGGCACACGGCGCCTTCTCCGCAACGCCGTCCGTCTCGGGGCCCCTGGGGAGCCTGCTCGACCTCGGTTTGGGCTACCTGCGGCTCGGCCAGGGTGCCGACACCCTCTCCGGCGGCGAGCGACAGCGGCTGCTGCTCGCCACCGAGCTGTTCCGCAGAGGGAACGGCCCAACGCTGTTCCTGCTCGACGAACCGACGACCGGCCTGCACTTCGCCGACATCGCCCGGCTGCTTCAGGTTTTCGACCAGCTCATCCATTCAGGCCACACGATTGTGGTCGCGGAGCACAACCTGGATGTCATCCGTGCGGCGGACTGGGTCATCGATCTCGGGCCTGAGGGCGGCGACCGGGGCGGGAGCGTGGTCGCCGTCGGCACGCCGGCTGAGGTGGCCGCCGGTCGATCGTGGACCGGGCGTGCCCTGGCCCGCGCCGGCCGATCTGCTGAAATGCTTGAACCGGATGGGTCAGTTCTGCGAAGATGACTGCCGGGCCCGTCTGCCTTACGGGATGACCCTGCGTCCGACGGGACGCGATCTGCGCCGCGCGTGCGGTGCGCGTTCTCCACAGCCGCTTCAACGCGAGAGGAACTTTTGGCAGTCCGTTTGTTCATTGGCAACCTTCCCTACGACACGACCGACGCGGAGCTTCGCGCCCACTTTGGGGCGGTTTCGCCACCCTCCGAGGTTGTGCTGCCGATCGACCGGGAAACGGGAAGGCCCCGCGGGTTCGCGTTCGTCGAGTTCACCGAGCGGTCGGTTGCCGAAGAGGTGATTCACCGCTTCAACGCGCAGCCCTTCAAGGGTCGAAACCTGGCCGTCAGCGAGGCCAGGGCGAGAGAAGATCGTCCAGCCGGGTTTAGGCCTCCGGCGCCGTTCCGCCCGGCCGGGGCGATGCTGGATGGTCCGGCACCGGCGCCCGGTGATCGGCCGTCCCGCAGCTTCGGTCCCCCCGCACCGAGACGGCAGCAGGGACCAGCCCGTCGGCCGACCAAGACGGAGACGCGCCCGCGAGGGCCGATCCGTGAACGAAATACAGGCCGTGTCTTCGATGTCGATGATGGCGAAGCCGACACCGAGGATATCGACAACCTGGCTACCAGCCCGGTCGCGACCGAGGAGGACGAGCAGGAGTAGATCCTGTCTCGGCCTCAGCCGGTCCGAGAGAACGCGAGACGGCCGCTTCGCACCCGACGGGCGGCCCGATCGCTTCAACGTGCGCTGGGGCGCAGTGTCCCAGCCAGAATCAGCTGCCCCTTTCCCCACGAAAGCGCGGAAGGAGCACGAAGAATGCCGGCGCGTCCAGCGTCGGACGGTCCCGTGTTTGGGAATCGCGCCCGCCTGATTCGGCGGCGCGAGCCGGGACGGTCCGCCCCAGGAGCCGCGGAGCCGGCGAGGAACGATTGTGACGGAAGAACGTTTGAAGATTGCAGTGTTCGTGGATTTCGACAACATCGAGATCGGGGTCAAGACGACACTGAACGTGGCCTTCGATGTCGGCACCATCCTCGAAGCGATCAAGGAGCGCGGCGAGGTGGTCACCAAGATCGCATACGGCGACTGGACGCGCGCGGGTGACTACAGCCGGCTCCTCACCCAGCACGCGATCAAGATGGTCCAGCGCAACCTCACGCCCGGCGGCGACAAGAACGGAGCGGATATCAACCTGGCGCTCGACGCCCTGGAGATGGCGCTGACCCACGATCACATCAACGCGTACGTGATCGTCGGCGGCGACAGCGACTTCCTCAGCCTGGTCGAGAAACTCAAGCAGTACGACAAGACGGTGATCGTCGTCGGCGGCCGCGCCTTCACGAGCGTGATCCTGCAGCGCAACTGCCACGAGTTCATCGCCTACGAGAACCTGATCAACGTCGGGCAGAGCGCCCGCCGTCAGCCCGAGCGTGGGCGGTCGTCGGGGACGCAGCCGGTGTCCGGCGCTTTCCCGCTGATTCGGCGCGCGCTGAAGGTGCTGTCGGAGCGCGAGGTCACGCCGCAGCTGGGGCTTCTCAAGAGCACGCTTCTCCAGCTCGACTCCACGTTCTCCGAGAAGAACTACGGCGCCGGCTCGTTCAGGGACTTCGCCGAGAAGCTCGCGCAGGCCGGCCTGATTCGCCTCAACCAGTCGGGCCGGAACCTGCTGGTTGACATCAAGGACGGGGATGGCAGCGCGGCGGAACAGGGTGCGGAGCCGGCAGTGCCCGCCTCCGACCGCCAGCGCCAGCACAGCGAGCGTCACCAGCACGACCGAGGCCGCGGACAGCGCGGACAGGCGCCGGCGCCGGCTCCCGCGCCGGAACGCGAGCGGGGTCAAGAGGAACATCCGCCCGCGGAGGCGGAACCGGTGCTCCCGCCCGCCGCGCACGTGCCCGCGCCTGGCGAGGCGCTCGCCGAGCAACAGGCCGAGGCGCTCGCGATGCTGCGGCGCGTCATCGAGAGCGCGGCCGCCCCGCTTCGCTGGCCGATGTACGTGCGCAACGTGAAGCAGCTGCTCAGGGCGGCCGATTCCGCCTTCGACGAGAGGCGCTACGGCTTTGGCGGCATCCTCGACCTCCTGCGCGCATCGCAGCGCGACGCGCTGCTTCGACTCGAACGCGATCGTCAGGGCGTCCTTCGAGTCTTTCCGGGCAACGCGCTGCAGCGGGCGTCGTCCACTCCGCCCGTGCAGGACGCGACGATCGAGGAACCGGCGCCCGCGACGGACGCGCCGACCGACGGATCCGGTCGCGCACCCGGGGCTCCGGCCGACGCCGGCGAGGGGCCGTCGGCCGCGCCGGGCCCGGAGACCCGGCCGGTCATCGACGCCGAGACGATCGGAGCCGCAGAAGCCGCGGCGCAACCGGAAGAACCGGCCGTCGGCGAAGAGCCTGCCGGCGCGAAGCCGAAGCGGCGGCGGGGGACATCCGTCGCACGGAAGACGCCTGCCCCGCGCAAGCCGCGGGCGACGGTCACGAAAGCCAGGGGAAAGAAGAAGGAGTGACCGACGCGGTGGCGTTCGCGATCTCGGCGGCCGGTGGCGACGATGGCGAATGGGCCGCGCGCCTGATGGCCGCCTCCGACCCCTGGATCACGCTTGGGCGCGGCCTCGACCAGTGCCGCGCCGCCTGTCAACGCACCGGGTTTCTCCTCTTCGTCGCGCGCGTCGGCGAGGAACGGTGCGGCTTCGCGCTCGTCAACCCGAGGGGCGTCGCGGGTTCACCCTACCTCGCCGCCATCGCGGCGGCGCCCGCCTGGCGAAGCCGCGGAGCCGGCGCGGCGCTGCTCGATCACTGCGAGCGCCACGCGGCGCTCACCTCCCGCCATTTCTTCCTGTGCGTGTCGTCGTTCAACACCAGGGCGCGTGCTTTCTACTCGCGCCACGGCTACCGGCAGGTCGGCGAGTTCGACGACTACATCATCGAGGGCGCGTCGGAGTTGCTCATGTACAAGCGCCTGTAATCTAATCGAGTCACCGCTTCAGAATGCCGGGATGATGTCCATGCTTCGAAACAGCCTACGACGGCTGCTCTCGTGGGGCGGCCGTTTGCTCCTGTCGCTCAGGTATCGCGTGGCGGTGCGCGGCCTCGACGAGATTCGCGCCCGGGGCACGACCCGGGTGCTCTTCCTGCCGAGTCACCTGGCCCTGATCGATCCGGCCATCCTGATGGTCGTGCTCGATCGCGGATTCCATCCGCGCGCCCTGGCCGACGAGTACCAGATCTCGCGGCCCGTCATCGGCCCCCTGGCGCGACTGTTCGGCGCACGGGCGCTGCCGAACATGGAGAGGCAGGGGCTGTCGGTCATGGACGCGACGCGGCAGGCGCTCGGCGAGACGATCGCGGGCGTGCGGGCCGGCGACAGCCTGCTCTTCTACCCGTCAGGCCGCCTGCGCCAGCAATACCTCGAGGAGATCCGCGCCGCCAGCGGAGCCGACGTCCTCCTGAAGGCCGTGCCGGAGGCCCGCGTCGTGCTCGTCCGCCAGACCGGATTGTGGGGCAGCAGTTTCAGCCTGGCGTTCAACGGGCGGATGCCGAACCCCGTCTCCACCGCCTTGCGCGGACTGAAGTACCTCCTCCTGAACGGCCTGTTCTTCATGCCGCGCCGCGACGTGCTGATCGAATTCGTCGAGCCCGACGACCTCCCGCGGCACGCAAGCCGGATGGTCATCAACCGCTACCTGGAGACGTTCTACAACGCCAGCGCGCCGCGGAACACCTACGTGCCCTACGGATTCTGGGAACGGGGGGGCGTGCGCGAACTGCCCGACCCCGAGATCCGACGCGTGTCGGGAGACGCCGCCGAGATGCCCGACGCCACGCGCCGCCTCGTCCTCGAAGAGATGTCTCGGCTGACCGGCCGCTCCGATGTGAAGTTGACGGACCAGCTGGCGCAGGATCTCGGGCTCGACAGCCTCGCGTCGGCGGAGCTGGCGATCTGGATCGAGAAGGAGTTCGGCTTCTCCGTGGGCACCCCTGAGAGCCTGGCGACGGTCGGCGACGTGGTGCTGGCCGCCTCGGGTAAGGGGATCTCGGCGATCGAGTCGCCGCTGAAGGGCGCAAGCGCCGCCTGGAAGGCAAATCGCGGCGACGGGCGGCTCGCGATCCCGGCCGGCCGCACGATCACCGACGTGTTCCTGGCGCTGGCGTCACGCCACCCCGGCCAGGTGATTCTGGCCGACCAGGTCAGCGGCGAGGTGTCGTTCCGCCGCCTCGTCCTGGGGCTGATGCTGATGGTGCCGTCGATCCGCCAGCTGCCGGGCCGCTACGTCGGCATCATGCTCCCGGCGTCGGTCGGCGCTGGGCTGTTCTACCTGGCCGCGCTGTTCGCGGGTAAGACGCCGGTGATGATCAACTGGACGACCGGGTCGCGCAACCTCGTGCACGCGCTCGATCTGATCGGCGTGGAACGCGTGATCACGGCGAAGGCCCTCGTCTCGAAACTCGAGGCGATGGGGATCGATCTGTCCGCGCTGTCCGGCCGTTTCGTCCTCGCGGAGGACCTCCGCTCGCGCCTGACGACGCCGCAGAAGCTGTCCGCGCTCATTCGGAGCCGCGTGAACTGGGGCACGCTGCGGGGAGTCACGCCCACCGACGAGGCGGTCGTCCTCTTCACCAGCGGGTCCGAGAGCCTGCCGAAGGCCGTTCCGCTGACGCACGCCAACATCCTGACGAACCTGCGCGATGTGCTGGCGGCGGTCGATCTCTTCGACCGCGACGTGCTCATCGGCATGCTGCCGCCGTTCCACTCGTTCGGGATCGTGGTGACCACCATCCTGCCGCTCTGCTCGGGGCTTCGCACCGTGTACCATCCGAATCCCACGGAGGCGGCGGTGCTCGCGCGCGTCGTCGCGAGCTACGGCGTGACGCTGCTCGTGGGAACGCCGACGTTCCTGAGTGGGGTCGTGCGCGCGGCCCAGCCCGAGCAGTTGACCTCGCTCCGGCTGGCTGTCACGGGCGCGGAGAAGTGCCCGGACACGGTGTACCAGGCGCTCAGGGAAGCCTGCCCTGGTGCGATCATCCTCGAGGGATACGGCATCACCGAGTGCTCGCCGATCGTGTCGGCCACGAGGCCGGAGAGGCCTGTCCCGGGCACCATCGGGAGACCCCTCGACTCGGTGGAGTGCGCCGTGGTCGGACTCGACAGCCACGCGTCCGTGGAACCGGGTGGCACCGGCATGCTGCTCGTGCGCGGCCCGAGCATCTTCTCCGGCTACCTCAATTACGCCGGTGAGTCGCCGTTCGTCGAGTGGGACGGGAAACAGTGGTACCGCACCGGCGACCTCGTGCGCAGGGACGCGGACGGCTGGTTGACCTTCGAAGGCCGGCTCAAGCGCTTCGTCAAGCTCGGCGGCGAGATGATCTCACTGCCCGCGATCGAAGCGGTGCTGCTTCCGCACTTCGCGTTGGACGAGGGCGAGGGACCGGCGCTCGCGGTGGACACGCTCGGGCCGGCCGACAGCCCCGAAATCGTGGTGTTCACCGTGAGGCCGACCGACCGCGAGCGGGTCAACAGGCTCGTCCGCGACGCCGGCCTGAGCGCGCTCTACAATGTCCGCCAGGTCATCCAGGTCGAGAGCATTCCGGTGCTGGGAACGGGGAAGACGGATTACCGGGGGTTGAAGGAGAAATACCTGAAGACGTGACACCGGCTGGCGACTTGCGGCCGGCGGCCGGCGGCATGACAGATGTCGAGACGCCAGTTCGTCCTCAACACCGGCGCAGATGAGCCAAAGGGGCGCAGCCGCTTCCGTGACCGAGATCGCAGCCTGTGATGCCGGCGGTGTCGCGTGCGGGCTGAATCCGGTGGACGAGAGAGACGTCCGCGGATCTCGCCTGCGTGACGCTCTGGACGAGGTCGCTCGAGCCTCGCATGGACCTGGCGAGTGCGGTGCTGCGCCGGTTCCTGTTCGGTATGCGAAACTACGACCCTGTGACCTACCTGGCAGTGGTCGGGCTCTTGACCGTGGTGTCGGTTGTTGCCTGCTATCTCCCTGCACGCCGGGCCAGTTCGCTGAATCCGGTCGCTGCGCTCCGAGACGATCGGTAGCGCACAGCCGGTTTCACCGAGCGCCAACCAGTATGGGAACGCTGGCGCGCTCCGTACCGCGTCATCGCTGGTTCGCGTTCAGGCAGCCGTGCGGTCTGGCCTCGATCAGGTCAGTGAAATGAGTATCGCGGGCCCCTTGACAGGCTTCAGCACGGCATCGGCGACGGCTCCGCACCGGCGCGCGGAATGACCTCCCGGTGTCCGCGCCGCCGTCGTCTCCGGGGGACCCGTCGGCAACCACGGGGAAGGTCGCACGACTTCCGATCGGGCAAGCGTCCGAGGTGGTCCCGAAGAGGGAGCGCTCACCGCGTCGCTCCCGCGCCATCCCCGCCGCCGTGAAGCGGGCTGTGTGGGCGCGCGACTGCGCCCAGTGTGCCTCCGTCGGTACCGCCGGCCGCTGCGCCGAGCGCGGGTTCCTCGAGTTCCACCACGAGCGACCGTATGCGGCGGGTGGTGGGGCCACGGCACAGAACGTCTCGCTCCGATGTCGTGCTCACAATCAGCACGAGGCGGCGGAGTACTTCGGAGGCGCCTCGGCAGTGGTGCTGCGGTCCCGGACGCACACAGAGGACTTCACGCCGGATCATACGACTCGCCCCGGAGCGAGTTGAACGAACCGGACCGGGGGGGCAACTCCGGCGCTCGACCGGTCGGCCGAGACTACCCGGCAGGAGAGAGGCACGCGCGAACTGAGCCCTCGATGGCCGGAGGAGGTCTGCGTGTCGTCAGACGGCGGCGGACGGGGGTGGGATGGCTCGCGAACCGGGCGACTGTCGGCAAGCGTCTCAGCGTCAGTTCGCAAACCGCCTCGCAGGCGGTGGGGACCAGCCGGGTTGAGCGCGTGCTCGCACGTGGATTCGACCGCGCGACCTCGGCGGCCAGCGGCCGACGACGGCCGGAGAGGGGGGTTTGCCGCGCCGCCGACCGGAGTCCCGGGCGCGAGCCGCCCGCCACCGGTCGCCGGAGGTAACCATGACGTACGGCTGTTGCCGGCCGCTGTGTGGAAACGACTTGGGTCCGCGCCCCCGGCGGGAACCGATGTCCCGCCGGGTCGCGGTTCTTCGATTCGGAAGGTCAGGCGCGTGCGGCCTGCAACCGCTTCTCGAGCGCGGCGAGCTCTGCCCACAACCCGGCGGGCAGTCGATCGCCGAACGACTCGTAGTGCTTCTTCATCAACGGCAGTTCTTCCTGCCAACCGCCGACGTCCACCTTCAGGAGCACGTCGAGCGCGCCGGGAGCGATGTCGAGGCCGTTCACGTCGAGCGCCCCTGGCGCCGGCAGCCGGCCGATCGGCGTGTCGATCGCCTTCCCGCCGCCGGTGACGCGCTCGAACACCCACTTGAGCACGCGGCTGTTCTCACCGTATCCAGGCCATAGGAAATGGCCGTTCGCGTCCTGCCGGAACCAGTTCACGTAGTACAGCCGGGGCAGCTGTTCGGCCTTCGCGCCCGCGCCGACCTTCAGCCAGTGACCGAAGTAGTCGCCCATGTGGTAGCCGCAGAACGGCAGCATCGCGAACGGGTCGCGGCGCAGCTGTCCGACCTTGCCGGCCGCCGCGGCCGTCGTCTCGCTCCCCATGATCGAGCCGAGGAATGTGCCGTGCTGCCAGTTGAAGGCCTCGGTCACCAGCGGCACCACCGTGGCGCGCCGGCCGCCGAACAGCATCGCGGAGATCGGCACCCCCTTCGGGTCCTCCCACTCGGGCGCGATCACGGGGCACTGCCGCGCCGGCGCGGTGAAGCGCGCGTTCGGGTGCGCCGCCTTCCGCCCGATGCCGGGGCGCCAGGGCCGCCGCAGCCAGTCCATCAGCTCCGGCGGTTCCTTATCCGTCATGTACTCCCACCAGACATCGCCGTCCGGCGTCATCGCGCAGTTCGTGAAGATCGAGTTCGCCTTCAGCGAGAGGAGCGCGTTCGGGTTCGACTTCATGCTGGTGCCCGGGGCCACGCCGAAGAACCCCGCCTCGGGGTTGATGGCATACAGCCGGCCGTCCGGGCCGAATTTCATCCAGGCGATGTCGTCGCCGATCGTCTCCACCTTCCAGCCGGGCACCGTCGGCACGAGCATCGCGAGGTTGGTCTTGCCGCACGCCGATGGGAAGGCGCCGGTGACGTAGCGCACGTCGCCGGCGGGGCTCGTCAATTTCAGGATCAGCATGTGCTCGGCGAGCCAGCCCTCGTCGCGGGCCTGCACCGACGCGATCCGCAGCGCGTGGCACTTCTTCCCGAGCAGCGCGTTGCCGCCGTAGCCCGAGCCGAACGACCAGATCTCGCGCGTTTCGGGGAAGTGGCAGATGTACTTGTTGGCGGCGTTGCAGGGCCACGGCACGTCGGGGCTGCTGCCTTCCAGTGGCGCGCCCACCGAGTGGAGCGCCCTGACGAACTCGCCGGCGGCGCCGAGCACGTCGAGGACCTTCGCGCCCACCCGCGTCATGATGTGCATGTTGGCGACGACGTAGGGCGAATCGGTCAGCTCGACGCCGATCTTCGCGATGGGGGAGCCGACCGGGCCCATGCTGTACGGAATGACGTAGAGCGTCCGTCCCTTCATCGAGCCGGTGAAGAGACCCGTGAGCGTAGCCTTCATCTCCGCAGGGTCCGCCCAGTTGTTCGTCGGCCCCGCGTCTTCCTTTCGCGCCGAGCAGATGAACGTGCGGTCTTCCACCCTGGCCACGTCCGCCGGATCCGAACGGACGAAGATGCTGTTCGGTCGCGCCGGGTCCATCCGCATGGCGGTTCCCGCCTGCACCATCAAGCGGAGCATGAGTTGGTACTCTTCGGGCGATCCGTCGCACCAGTGAATCCGGTCGGGCTGGCACAGCGCCGCCACTTGGTCGACCCACGCCGCGAGGTGTTGGTGCCTGTTCATCGATTCTCCTTTTTGGACAGTCCCTCCACCTCATCTTACTGGAAGCCGGGTGTCATTTGAACCCGTGGCAGGTCGTTTTCCCTTGCGGGAAGCCCGTTGGCTGACTAGGATGGCCCTCGCCCTCAATTGTCTCTCGGTCCGGAGGCCCTTCAATGAACATGCCGATACTCATCCGCACTGGAGCAGCTGTGCTGTCCCTCGTCCTCGCCAGCGGAGTGCTGGCGGGCTGCGGCGCCAGGAAAGCACCTGAGACCAACCCAGCGTCGGCCAAACCGGCGGCTGCTCCGGCGGCCAGGCCGGCAGCCCCGGCGCCCGCAGCGCCGGCCACCGGCGCGGCCCCGGCCGCAGCCACCGCGCCGGGCCCGGCGTCCACCCCGCGGCCGCCTGCTCCCGCACCGCTCATCGGGCACGTGAGCCGCACAGCCCTGGAAGATTACGAGACATGGAAGACGCTCCGCGCGCAGGACTACACCCCGGACAGCGCAGCCGTGAAGACCATCGGCGAGCGCGGCCGGGACGTGCAGGCGCTCCTGATCGTCGCGACCTGGTGCCCGGACAGCAAGCGCGAGGTGCCGCGCCTCTTCAAGATCTTCGATCAGGCCGGGCTCGGGCTGGACAAGGTGACGATGGTGGCGGTGGATCGATCGAAGAAGGACGCGGAGGGCCTCACCGTGAAATACGAGATCCTGAGGGTCCCGACGTTCGTCTTCTTCCGCGGCGGCAGGGAAATCGGCCGCGTGACGGAGCGGGCCGTCACGACGCTGGAGAACGATATCGCGACGATACTCGCCAAGTAATGCGAATGATCACTGACGCCCCGTGATCTCCTTCACGATGCGGTCCGCGCCATAGACCTTCGCCAGCGCCTCGATGATCCCGGCGCTGTGCACGCCGACGGCGCGGGAGCCCTCCGCCTCGTCGATGTACATGTAGCGGTTGGCGAGCTTCTGCCGGTTGCTGTCGAAGTTCAGACCGACGAGCTCGCCCTTCCTGTTGATCACCGGGCTTCCGGAGTTGCCGCCGATGGTATCGGCCGTGTACGCGAAGTTGAGCGGCACCGACATGTCCAGCGTCGCGCGCCGGTCGAACCAGCGCTGGGGCAGGAAGAACGGCGCCTTGTTGCCGAACGCCGTGGCGCGGTCGTACAGCCCGTAGAACGTGGTCTTGTAGGGCACCAGCGTCGTGCCTTCTTCGTACCCGAGCACCGTTCCGTAGCTGATCCGCACGGTCGAGTTCGCGTCGGGGTAGACGCTCTTCCCGTACACCGCGAAACGGGCCTTCGCGATTCGCTCGCCGTTGGTGGTCTCCACGTTGGCGACGTTCTGCTCGATCCAGGTCCGCAGTTCGCGCAGGACGGGATCGACCCGCCGCGCGAGGGCAATCATCGGGTCGTCCGCCTTGGCGATCGCGTCGGGCCCTGACTCGAACAGCGTCTTGCGGAACGTGGGGTCGGCCAGCTTCGTGCCGCCGACCGCGGCCTTCGCCACCGCCGCCGGCGATTGCCCCCCGAGCGCCGCCTTCACGAACGCGTCGTTGTTGCCGAGCGCCAGCTGCCCGTCGCGCAGCCACGAGGCGAGGAGCGACTCCTCCATGTCCGCGTAGACCGGCGCCGCGGAGAACAACGTCGTCTTCAGCGCCTCGAGCCGCGTGTCACGGAACTCGTCCAGCCTCGCGTTGTTCGGCTTCTGCGCTTCCGCTCCGTAGCGGACCAGCGACAGGGCGAAACCCGCGAGCCTCGACGGCGCGAGGGTCGAGAACGCGTTGCGCTTCGCGTAGGGCGGGTAGGCCTGGTAGGCCGCCGCAATCTGATCCCACGCATTGCCGTACGCCTTCTGCCACGCCGGGTTGCCGGCGACGGCCTTGCGGAGATTTGCCTCCTCGGCCATCTTGGCCGTCATCAGCCGCTCGTTTTCGAGCCCGTTCTGCTGGCCCACCAGCCGTTTCATCGAGTTCTCGATCCCGCGTTTGCCGGCCGATGCCCGGCGGTCGGCCTCGGCGCTCGTCGCGCCGTAGCGCGCCAGCGCGTCCCGGCGCGCCATGTAGACGGCCATCTGCGTCGGGTTCGCGACCTCCCGATGGAAGTCCAGCTGCGCCATCGTCAACAGGCGCGACGTCGTGCCCGGGCTCCCGATCGCGAACACCAGTTCCTGCTCGTCGGCGCCCTTCGCGGACCAGGCCAGGTACTCGGTCTTTGCCGGCTGTCCGTTTTCGTAGGCGCGGAAGAACGCGACGTCGAGGTCGTAGCGTGGATAGGTGAAGTTGTCGTAGTCGCCGCCGAAGAATCCCGTGGCCTCTTCGACCGCGAACACCAGTCGGACGTCGTCGAACTTCTTGTACCGGTACAGCCAGTACTCGCCGCCGCTGTAGAGCTTCACGACCTCGCTGCGGAGGCCCGTTTTCTCGGTCGATTGCTTTTCGATGGTCGCCGTCACGGCGCGACGCGCCTCGGCCGCGTCCCGGTCTGTCATCCCCGATTTCACCGCCCCCTGCACCAGGGCCGTCACGTCTTCGTACGACACGAAGACGTTGACGTCGATGTCCGGGCACTTCAGTTCCTGTTCGAGCGTCGGGGCGTAGAAACCGTCGCGTACGTAGTTGCGCTCGGGCGTGGACAGTTTCTGCAGCTGGCCGTTGGCCACGTGCTGGTTCGTGACGATGAGCCCGTTCGGCGAGACGAACGCGCCGGACGCGCCCTCGACGCGAGGCGAGGAGAGCCGGACGTGCTCGAGCCATTGCGGCGTCGGCTCGAACTTGTACTTTTCCTTCCAGATCTTCAGCGGCGGGTTGTCGAACGTCCACATCCCATCGTCGGCGCCCGGCGCCTGGGTGAGGAGGAGGCACACGACGGCAACGAGAACAGCGAAGAGCTTCTTCATAAACAGTCCGGGAGTCGGGCGCCCTCTCAACTCGGGCGCCGGACCATGGACAGGTGCGCGACGGCCTTTCGCGCCCAGTCCGGATCGTTGAGCATGGCACGGCCGATGCCGATCAGATCAGCCCATCCCTCCCGAACGGCACGGTCGGCGAGGTCTGGTTCAGCGAACCCCCCGGCGACCAGCACCGGGACCTGGACGATGGCCTTGATGGCCTTCGCGTAGGGAACAAAGTACGCCGCTCCCTTGCCGGCGCCGCGGGAGCCCTGGAGGCCGCCCGACACGTCGAGGAGGCTGGCGCCGGCGTCGGCCAGCCGCTTGGAGACGTGGCACGCGTCGTCGATCTCGAGGCCTCCCGGCGTTTCGTCGTGCGCACCGAGGCGGACGAAAATCGGGAAATCGGCGCCGACGCGCGAGAGCACTTCGTTCAGGACGGCCAGGTGAGGACGGCTCCGGTTCTCGACCGGGCCGCCGTACTCGTCCTCCCGTCTGTTGGTGAGCGGCGAAAGGAACTGGCTCAGCAGGAAGCCGTGCGCCGCGTGGATTTCCACCGCCTGGAACCCGGCCGCCCGCGCACGGTCGGCCGCATCGCCAAACGCGCGCACGATCTCGGCCAGCATCCCGGGAGTGATCGCTTCGGGCACGTCGCCTTCGGCTTCGTACGGGTGGCGCACGCTCGACGGCGCCACTGGCCGCACGCCCAGGACACGCGAGGTCGAGCGGGACCCCGCGTGAGATATCTGCAGGCACGCCGCCGCGCCCTCGCGCCCGATTGCCGCGGCCAGCTTGCCGAGACCGTCGATCGTCTCGTCGGTGTGGACCCCGATCTGGGTCGGCGTATGGCGGCCGCGCGTGTGGACGAACGCGTGCTCGACGATGATCAGGCCGCAGCCGGCGGCTGCGCGCCGGCGATGATACTCGATGATGGCGGGGGTTACGAGCCCGTCCGGTCCGGCCTGTCCCGACCACATCGGCGGCATGACGATCCGGTTGCGGAGCGTGATGCCCCGGAGAGACAGCGGCGACAGTAGGTCAGGCATGCTGCTTCACGACACGGACAGGGGAAAAATGAGCTGGCAGTTGGGCGGCCGCCCGCCGACAGCGTGCTGGCGGCACTGCATCCTGCCGCAGCCAGCCCGGCGTGCTACTTCGCCGCCTTCTTCTTCGGGGTCGCGACCTTCTTGGCCGAACCGCGCCCGGACCCGCACCTCGCCATCGCAGCCTCCAGTCTGGAGAGAGACATGGGAGCGCGTGGATCGTACAGCGGCGGGGGCGGAGAATCAAGCCGGCTACTCGTACCTGAGCGCGGTCATCGGGTCCACGCGCGAGGCGCGGAGCGCGGGGACGAACCCGGCCGCGAGCGCGATCAGCCCGAGCAGGCAGGCCGACGAGGCGAACACCACCGGGTCCCACCCCTTCAGCTGGAACAGGAGCGACTGGGCGTACCAGCCGGCCGCCGCCGCGAGCGCCAGGCCGGCGGCCCCTCCGACAACGGTCATGATCCCCATCTGGGACAGGATCATGCGGCGCACGCGGTCGGGCGCCGCGCCCAACGCCATCCGCAGGCCGATTTCGCGGGTCCGCTGCGCCACGGTATAGGCCAGGACTCCGTAGAGTCCTACCGCAGCCAGGAGCGTGGCGAGCGCCGCGAACGACGAGGAGAGCACCGTCAGCATGCGGTCCAGGAAGACGTTCTCCCTCACCTGCTGCTCCATCGTTCGAAGGCTCTCGACAGGGAGATTCGGGTCCAGGCGCGCGACGACCTTCGGGAGCGCGGCCAGGAGCCGGTCGGGTGGCAGCGACGTCTTCACGTAGAAGTTCAGGAACCCCAGCGTCTCGCCCTGTCGGTACGGGACGAAGTACTGCGGTGGCGGGGCGTCCTTGACATCGCTGTATTTGGCGTTGGCCACGACGCCGACGATTTCAATCTGGGGTGAGTCCTTCGGGCCCTGCTGGATATGCTTGCCCACCGCATTCCGCCCAAGCTTGAACTTCTTCGTGAACTCCTCGTTGACGATGGCGACCCGGGCCCCGTTCGCGGCGTCGGCCCTCGTGAATTCGCGGCCGGCGAGGATCGGCACTGCGAAGGTCCGGAAATACGCCGGTCCGACCTTGTTGAAATGTGCCTCGGTGTCCGTGTCGGGTCCGGACGGGAAGCCCTCCACCTCGAGACTGTTGCTCCAGTTGTCGCCGGCCAGGAGCGGCACCATCGCGGCGGAGACGTCCGTCACGCCGGGCACGGCGGCCAGTTCGTCCTCGAGCCGCTCGAACAGCTCGAGCGACCGCTGCGCGGTGTAGCCGTTCAGCTGGGGCGACACGCCAAACGTGACGACGCGTTCGATCTTCAGCCCCAGGTCCACGCGGCTCACGTTGAACAGGCTCTTCACGAACAGGCCCGCGCACACCAGGAGCAGCATCGACAGCCCGACCTGTGCGGTGACGAGCAGCGTGCGGAAACGCGCCGCAGCCCGCGCGCCGCTCGGTTGGCCGGATTGTCCCTTCAGCGCGGTCACCAGGTTGGGCCGGGTGCTGTGCAGCGCGGGGAACAGGCCGAACAGCAGGCCCGTGGCGACCGTGAGGGCGACGGCGAACAGCATGACCCGCCCGTCGATCGAGACCCCCACGAGGTCCACGGCGTCGGTCGGCAGGAGCGACATGATCAGGTCCAGCGTCCAGCGCGCGACCAGCAGTCCGGTCACTCCGCCCAGCAGGGCGAGGAGCCCGGCCTCGGTGAGCAGCTGCCTGACCAGACGCCATCGGCTGGCACCGATCGACAGCCGCACGGCCATTTCTGCCGACCGGCCGGCCGCGCGGGCCAGCAGCAGGTTGGCGATGTTCGCGCACGCGATGAGGAGCACCAGGCCCGTGACGCTCAACAGCAGCACCAGCGGCGTGCGCGCTTCCTTGTGCACGCTGCTCTGGCCACGCGCGTCGAGTTCCCCCGTCAGCCTGCGCGCGCGGAACTGCCTCATCGTCTGGTCGCTCATGCCCTTCTGGAGCGGCGCCTCGACGTCGTTCAGGATCGCCGAGTAGGGCACGTTGACCGCGGCCAGCGCCCGAGCGGGGGTCATTCCCGGTTTCAGCCTGGCAAAACAATATGCCCAATACGACCGCCGGTCCTCCATGCTGCCCTTGGCATAGGTCTCGATCGCATCGCGGATGGTCATCGGTATGAAGACCTGCGGCCGTACCCCCAGAGCGGTGCTCTGGAACCCGCGCGGCGCCACCCCGATGATGGTCAGCGGCTGTCCATTGACGATGAGCGGCTGGTTCAGGACATCGCGGCGCTGGTCGAAGTGCGTGCGCCAATAGTCGTAGCTCAGCACGACGACTCGCGGCTCGCCGACCGTCCGGTCGTCTCCCTGGTTGAGGAGGCGCCCCAACTCGGGCTGGAGCCCGAGCACCGGGAAGTAGCTGCCCGACACCAGCAGCCCCCGACCGTTGAGCGTCTGGCCGCGGTAGGCGAGGTTCACGCCGCAGGGGCGGTGAGCGGCGATGCCCGTGAACGCGGTCTGAACCCGCTGCAGGTCACGGACCATCGGGTAGCTGAACACCGACTGGCAGTCGCCCGCCTGGCCGCACGAGTGCGAGCCGGGCGTCGGTCCTGGCGCGCTCAGGTTGACCAACTCGTCGGGGTGGGGCACCGGCAGCGGACGAACGAGCATCTGGTCGAAGAGGGAGAAGATCGCCGCATTCGCCCCGATTCCGAGCGCGAGAGATACGACCGCGACAATGGTGACGAGCGGCGTACGCAGCAGCGCCCGAACGGCTGACGGCAGGCGCAATGTCGGCATAGCCGGTTAGACGAGCGGGTGCAGGGGTTGGTTCGCCCCGAACCGCAGCGCCATCATCGTGGCATCGTCGGACAGCTCTGCCGCGCCGCGGAAGGCCCTGACCGTCTCTTCGACGTGCGCGAGCACGGCATCCACATCCATCCGGGGGCTCGTGGACAGTGCCTGTTCGAGGCGGTCCGACCCGAAGAACTCTCCGCCCTCGTTCTCCGCCTCGACCATGCCGTCGGTGTAGAAGAACAGGACGTCTCCGTCGCCGAGCGGCAGCGCGATCTCCTCGTAACCGGCGCCGGCGATCAGGCCCAGCGGACGGCCGGTCGAAGCGAGGCGCTCGAAGCCGCCCTGGTTGCGGAGAACGAACTGGGAGTTGTGCCCGGCGTTGACGTAGCGCAGCTCGCGGCGCTTGGTGTCCACGATGCCGACGAACAGCGTCGAGTACACCTCGAGCGGCGTGTTCATCTCGAGATCGCGGTCGAGCGCGTCGGCCAGCCGCGCGAGGTCAGGCTCGAGAGGGAGGCGCGCGCGCAGTGTCGCCTGGACGTTGGCCATCAGCAGCGCGGCGCCCACGCCCTTCCCCGAGACGTCACCCACGAGCACCGCGATTTCGCCGTCGGGCAGGGCGAAGTAGTTGAAGAAGTCGCCCCCGACCTCGCGAGCCGGGATCGAGACGCCCTTCACCTCGGCGAGGCCGAGGCGCAGCGGCTGGTGCGGGAGCATCTCGTTCTGGATGAGCCGGCACAGCTCGAGCTCGCGTCGGATTCGTCCCTGCTCGACCACGAGCCTCTCGTGAACGGCCAGGTTCTCCGCCATCTGGTTGAAGGCGGCGCCGAGGGTGCCGAACTCGTCGCGGGACTTGACGGGGACGCGCGCCGAGAGGTCGCCGCTCGACAGGCGCTGGACCGCCCCCATCAGGGTGCGCAGGTTTCGCGTCATGCCGCCGGCCAGCGGGATGCTGCTAACGAAGACCAGGGCGATCAGGCCGAAGCCGACGCCGAAGTTCCGGACGGACACTCGGCGTAGATCTCGAAGCTCGTCGCCGAGCGGCCGTGCAATTCCGAACGTCGCGCCGGACGGGCCTTTCCTGGTGGCGACGACCCAGTCGTTCACCGAGCGGCGCGTCGTGCCTTCCGCGGGGAGACCGCTCGTGAGCTTCAGTGACTCGACCGTTGTGCGATCCGACGACCGCGGCGCATGAAGGCGGCCGTCCGCGTCCACCGCAAACGGGATCTCCTGGCGATCGCGCCGCGTCATGCCCAGCACGGCGCGGAACAGGCGTTCGGTATTGATGCGCGCGGTGATCTGTCCGACAGGATGCCCGTTCTGGTGCACCTCCGTGCTCAGGGAGTTGCCCCGCAGCACGGTGACCGATCGCGTCCCGCCCCCCGATCCCTGCGCCGGGCCGCCGCCCGCGGCGCCGTTGCCCGCGGCCCTTGCTCCCCGTCTCCCCCCGTTGTCGCTCGGCGGCAGCTGCGCCAGCCCCAGGCGGATCTGTTCCTGGAGCTTCTGGGTCCACGCCGCGACGTCGGCCTGGCTGGTCGGGATCGTTCCCGCCTGGTATTGCTTCATCGCCTCGGCGATGACCTGCGACATCTCTGCGGCCATCCGGCCCGTGACGGCGGGCGCAGGCGATCCGGGAGCCGGGTGACGGAGAGGATCCTGCAGAGCCCCGGGTGGCGGAAGCGGCGGGGCGGGCCCGCTGGGGACTCCGGCCGACGGGCCGCCCGGCTTCGGCGGCGGCGGTATGAACTCGACCGCTTCCACCATCGGCGCGATGTCGCCGAGGACGCCGGTCACGTGACCGGCCAGCTGCTGCGGCCAGGTCGGCTGTTCCGGATTGTGAGGCTGGGCACCGGGCGCCTGCGCGGCCTGTGCCGTCGGGGGGGCAGGCCAGGCGCGGTCCATCCGGCGCTCGAGGTCGGCCGTCACCCACTCCATGCGGCGACCCAGTTCGTCGGCCAGCGCGTCGGCCTGCTGCTCGGCCGCCACGCGCAGCGCCCGTTCGGAGGACACGTAGGAGAACAGCGTGACAGCCGACAGCGGCACGACGGAGATCGCGAAGAACGCCACAGTCAGGCGGGAGCGAAGCGTCATCGAGCTACCCTCATGCGTGAAGGCAGGTCCCGGACCGCGCCAGCGGACGGACCTGCCCCTCATCTGAATTAACGACGCAGGCTCGACGATCGTTTCATTCCGACTCGATTCGGGCCATCCTACCGAATCGGATATTTCGGCACCGGCGGGAACGCGAAGCTCTTCGCTTTGATCTGCGACTGCAACTCCTGGATCGCACGCTCGAGTTGGGCGTCGCGGCCGGCGGAGGCCGAGGCCGGGTCATTGTCCACCACGATGTCCGGGTCGGCGCCGTGGCCCTCGATCAGCCACCGGCCCTGCTCGTTGTAGAACGCGTTGTTCGACTGCTCCACGGTGCCGTTGTCCACCGTCAGCTGCCGGTTGAGAATGCCCACGAGGCCGCCCCACGACGGCACGCCGATCACGGTGCCGAGCTTGCGCGCCTTGAAGTGCTCGACGAACGCCTCGCCGTCGGATCCGTTGTACTCGTTGGTGATGACGGCAATCTGCCCGGTCGTCGTCGAGCCCGGGTAACGGAACGGCTCCATCCCCCGCAGGACGTTGTACGCCGTCATCTTCCGTTCCAGCTTGTCGATGATGAAGTACTCCGTCCACCCGCCGCCGTTGCCGCGGACGTCGATGATGATCCCCTTCTTGTAGCGGAACGCGCGCCAGAACTTGTCGAACTGCCCGATGTTGTCGGTGCTCATCGCCTGGATGTGCATGTAGCCGATCTCGCCGTTCGATGCCTTCAGCACCGCGTCGATGTTGTCGGCGAGCCACCGGTTGTAGCGGAGCGCGGATTCCGAGCGAAGCGGCTCGATCTCGATCGTCCGCGCGCCGTCGGCCGTCGGCTTCGAGTTCACCGTCAGCCTGACCTTCTGTCCGCGCGTCACCTGCAGGTACTGATAGGGATTGTCGCCCGCCTTCAGTTCGCGGCCGTCGATCGCGACGAGGACGTCGCCCTCCTTGACGTCCACGTCCGGACGGACCAGCGGTGACGTCAGATCGGCGTTGTAGGCGGTCGGCCCGAACATCTTCGCGAACGTGAAGCGGCCGCCCGGATCGGCCTTCAGGTCCGCGCCGAGCAGGCCGGTGTAGGTCCGCGCTTCCGGCATCCGCTGCGGGCCGATGTCGCCCCCGCCGATGTAGGTGTGCGAGACGTTGAGGTCGCCGACCATCTGGGACAGCAGCCAGTTCAGGTCGGCGCGCGACGAGAGGTCGGGGATCATCGCGCGCAGCGTGTCGCCCCACTTCTTCCAGTCCCGTCCGTGCATGTTCGCGTCGTAGAAGAACTCGCGGTACCAGCGCCACGTGTCGTTGAAGATCTGGGTCCACTCGTCCACCGGCCGCACGCGAACGGCCATCTTGTCGAGGGAGAGCCTCGGCCCGAGCGACTTCGGGTTCTGGACGACCTTGTCGGGCGCCGTCACCTGGAAGCCGAGGCCGGCCCTCCGCGCGATCATCTGCTCGCGGTTGACCGACAACCGCCAGTCCACGACGGCGCCGTCGGCCGCCACGTCCTTCTGCGACGCCATGTCGAAGACGTGCAGCGTCCATTTCTCCGCGCCGCCCGGCTTGAAGAGCTCCTCGGTTTCCGCCTCGCCGTACGTCGGCAGCGAGGCGTAGGTGACAACGCCCTTGCCGGCCTTGAGGTGGAAGTAGAGGCCCGGCGGGATCGGCAGGGGGAAGACCCGCGAGTCGAGACCCGCCACGTCCACGCGGAATGCCTCGCCGCTCTTCTTCTCCTGCCCGCGGTCGTACGGGGGCCGCTGGCCGGCCTTGAGCTGGACGGCCATCACCTGCACCGGGTGCTCGACGACGTGGTTGTCCTCGAAGATGTCGATCCGCGTGTCGAAGTTCCGATAGGAGAGGAAGTAGAGGTAGTCGCCGCCGGCGTCGAACGACGGGTTCAGGCTGTCGTAGAAGTCGCTCGTGACGGCGAACGACTTGTTCTGCTCGAGGCTGTAGAGGAACACGCGGTTGTTGCGGTTGAACTGCACGAACGAGTAGGTGATCCACTTGCCGTCGGGCGACCACGAGTAGTCGCTCACCTCCCAGAAGAACTCGTCGTTCTTCATCTGGTTCGACGAGGCGAACCTGGTGAGCTTCTTGGTGGCGACGTCAACGTAGAAGAGGGCGAAATCCTTGTTCCCGAACAGGATCTTCCCGCCATCGGGCGACCACTCGAGATGATAGACGGTCCGATCGAGGTCCGTCGTCAACGCCTCCCACGGCTTGTTGCCCGCGATGTCGGTCACGTAGAGCTGGTAGCTGCCGGTCTTGTCCGAGAAGAACGCGACCTTTCTACCGTCGGGCGAGATCTGGGGGTATCGCTCGCGCGAGTTCGTGGTCGCCGTCAGGTTCACCGTCGGCAGAGTCTCGTCCGCGGGCACCAGGAAGATGTCGCCCCGCGCCTCGAACACGGCGGTCTTTCCGTCGTTCGACACGGAGAACGCCTGAATGTAATCCCGCCCGTTGGTTGTCCGTTCGGCCAGCTGCCACCGATCCGACGGCACATCCACGTCCACGGTCTTCACCGTGCCGGTCGCCGCGTCGAACACCGTGAGCCGCCCGCCGCGCACGAACACAATTCGCTTGCCGTCGGTCGTCGGCCACTGCACGTCGAAGTCGTCGAACCTCGTGACCTGCTCGGTCTTCTTCGTGGTCGGATCGATCGTGTAGAGGTTGCTGATGCCCTTGGGGTCGCGGTCCGACACGAAGAACAGCTTGCCGCCCGCGTACATCGGGTACGCGCTCTTCCCGACGTAGTCCGTCAGCTGCGTGTACTGCCTGCTTCCAAAGTCGTAGAGCCAGAGGTCCACGTAGCGACCGCCCTTGTAGCGCTTCCAGTAGTACTCCTCCATCCCGCGTCGGTTGTAGGCGAGCCGGGTGCCGTCGGGCGAATAGGCACCGAGGATGCCGCGGTCCATGGGCAGCGCATCGGGGAAGCCGCCGTCGGACGACACCGAATAGAGACGGGCCATCGGCCTGAAGGTCGCTTCGTGGCTCGAGCGGAAGACGACCTTCTTGCCGTCGGGTGTCCAACCGACGGCCAGCACGCCGGCTCCGAAATACGTCAGGCGCCTCGGGACGCCGCCTGCCGCGGGCATCACGTAGAGGCTGGGAGCGCCGTCGTACTCGCCGGTGAAAACGAGGGTCTTGCCGTCCGGCGAGAACCGGGCGCCTTCTTCGGTGCCGGGGTGGCTGGTCAGGCGCCGCGCCGCGCCGCCGGCGACGGGGACCGACCAGAGATCGCCTTCATAGGTGAAGACGATCGTGTCGCCGGAGATGGTCGGATACTGCATGAACCGCCCCGGCACCCCGGCCGCGGCGAGCGACGCCAGGCATACGACACAGATGATCGTGAGGAGAAGGGCTTTTCGCATGCGGGCAATTGTACGCCCGAACCGCCAGTGCCGGGCGTTCGCACGCCTGATTCCGGTCGTCCCCGACCCGTGCTAGGATTCTGCCGAATCATCCAGGCTGGAGTGCACGTGTCTGACGACCTCGAACCCGGGCGTCCGGCGATGGAGGCGGTCTTCGTGGCGCTGGTGGCCACGGCGATTGCCGGCGTCGGCACGGTGCAGATCCTCGCAGCCGTGCTGCCGCCCTCGGCGGCAGAGGGCAGTCCCCCGGCCGCGGTCCCGCTGACGCTGACGGTTCTCTTCGTGTCCGCGGCGTTCGCGGTCGCGCAGGCGATCCTGCCGGGACCGAAATCGACAGGCTGTCTCGGGCTCGCGATCCCGCTGGCCGGCGCCGCGGCCCTCGCGTTTCACGGCCTGGAGCCCTCGGCCGTCGTGTCGGCGCTGTTCGTCGGCGTGTTCCTGACGCCGACGGCGTACTACATGGCGATCCGGCTGTCCTTTCCCCTGGCCGGCGCACTGCGCCGGCGCCCCGTCCTCTCGCTCGCCGGCGCCGTCGCCGGCACGCTGCTGCTCCTCCAGGCCGCGCGGTGGATGACGGTCCTGGCGGATCGAACCGCTCGTTTGTGGTGGTAGGATTACCACCCAGTGACCCTGCTGCTCTCGATCTTCGCCAACGACGTTCTGCCGATCTTCATCGTGGCTGGCGTCGGGTTCGCCGTCGCGCGCGTTTTCGGAGCCGACGTCAGAACGCTCTCGCACGTCACCTTCAACGCGCTGTCGCCCTGCCTCGTCTTCCACGCGCTCGTCACGTCGTCGCTGAACGCGTCCGATTTCGGTCGAATGACGGCGCTGACCGTGATGGTGATCGTCGGGATCGGCCTGGTGGCCCGCCTCGTGACGCTGCCGCTCCGCCTCGACCGCGCCCTGACGAGCGCGTTCCTGATCGTGGTGATGTTCTCGAACAGCGGCAACTACGGTCTGCCGGTGGTCTTGTTTGCGTTCGGCCGCGATGCCCTCGCCCATGCATCGGTATACTTCGTGGCGAATGCGGTCGCGACCTACACCCTGGGGGTGTTCCTGGCTTCCGCCGGGCGGCGGTCGATCGCGCAGGCAGCCACGGGCGTGCTGAAGGTGCCGGCGGTGTGGGGAGTGGTGGCAGCGGGAATCGTGCTCGGACTGGGCGTTCAACTGCCGCAGGCGCTGATGCGGCCCGTGGAGCTGCTGAGCGGCGCCGCCCTGCCCACCATGATTCTGGTGCTGGGGATGCAGCTCGAACGAAGCGCGTGGCCGGCACGGCCGGCGCTGGTGGCCTTGGCCTGCGTGCTCACGCTCGTCGTCACGCCGATCCTCGCCTTCGGCGTCAGCCAGGCGCTCGGACTGACCGGTGTCGCCAGGCAGGTGGCCATCGTGCAGGCGGGCATGCCGAGCGCCGTGCTGACGACGATCCTGGCGCTCGAGTTCGACGTGGCGCCCGCGTTCGTCACCGCCTGCGTGATGGTCTCGACCCTCGCCAGCCCCGTCACGGTCACGCTGCTGATCGCAGCCCTGCAGTAGGGGAAAGACGGGACGGATGACCCAGCCAGGAGCCGGATCCGCCGCGGAACGAGGCGCTCACGCCGCACTCCCGCGCGTGCTGGGCTTCACCTCCGTCGTCGGCATCCTGGTCGGCACCGTCATCGGTTCGGGCATTTTCGTCGCTCCCAACCGGATCGCGGAACTCGTCGGCTCGCCGCAGCTGATCCTGGCGGTGTGGACGGTGGGCGGCGTGCTCTCGTTCTTCGGGGCGCTGGCGTTCGCGGAGCTGGGCGCGGCGTTTCCGCACGCAGGCGGGATGTATGTCTACCTGCGCGAGAGCTACGGGCCGCTGGTGGCCTTCCTGTTCGGATGGACGTTGTTCTTCGTCATCGACTCGGGGGCGATCGCCACGCTCTCGGTGGCGTTCTCGATGCGCTACCTGCCCTACTTCGTGCCGTTGTCGCCGCTCGCGTCGAAGGTGGTGGCGCTGGCGCTCATCAGTGTCCTGGTGTCGGTGAACGTCCTCGGCGTGCGGTACGGGGCGGCGCTGCAGAACCTGCTGATGTTCATCAAGTTCGGCGCGATCGTCGTGGTTTCGCTGGCGGCGTTCGCGTGGGCCGGCGGCGACGCGTCCCACTTCGTGGTGCCCGCGCCGGCCGGCTGGTCCGGCCCGCTCGTCGGCCGATTCGGCGCGGCGCTCGTCCTGTCGTTGTGGGCCTACAAGGGATGGGAAGCAGTGACCTTCAGCAGCGGGGAGATCCGCAACCCGCAGCGCAACATGCCGCTCGGGCTGCTGGCCGGCACCGCGGTGGTGATCGTCCTCTACCTCTCGACCAATCTCGCCTACCTCTACGTCTTTCCGGCGGACCAGGTCGCCAGGTCGAGCCGCATCGCGGCGGACGTCATGAACGTGGCCATCGGCCCCGTCGGCGCATCGCTCATTGCGGGCGTCATCCTGTGCTCGATCACCGGGGCAGCCAACGGCAACGTGCTCACCGCGCCGCGTGTCTTTTTCGCCATGTCGCGTGACGGGTTGTTCTTCAAGCGGTTCGCCGACCTGCATCCGCGGCTCCTGACGCCGCACGTCTCGATCCTCGCGACGGGCGCGTGGGCGGGCGTCCTCAGCGTGACGGGCACCTTCGAGCAGCTGGCCACCTACGTCGTCTTCGGCCAGTGGATCTTCTTCGGCCTGACCGTCGGCGCGGTCATGATCCTCCGCGCGACGCGTCCCGACCTGCCGCGGCCGTATCGCACGTGGGGCTACCCGGTCACGCCGGTCATCTTCATTCTTGCGGCCCTCTACATTTCCGTCAGCACGCTGGTGACACAGCCCGTCAACGCGGCGGCCGGACTGGCGGTCATCCTGGCCGGCCTGCCCGGCTACCTGTACTGGCAGAGACACCGCGTGACGGGTGCCGCCTGATGTCTCTCTGGGAAATCCTGATCATTGCCGTCGGCCTCTCGATGGATGCCGTCGCCGTTTCGCTCGCGGCGAGCGCCCGCAACCGGGCGCTGGGCGCCCGCGCGATGGTCCGGCTGTCGTTTCACTTCGGCCTGTTCCAGTTCCTCATGCCGGTGATCGGATGGTTCCTCGGCGCTCGCGTCGCTCCCTACATCGCGTCGATCGACCACTGGGTTGCGTTTGCACTGCTGTCGCTCGTCGGCGGGCGCATGATTCACGCGGCGGTCGTGGGCGTTGACGAGGCACCGGCGAGCGATCCCAGCCGGGGGACGACGCTGGTCCTCCTGTCGGTGGCGACCAGCATAGACGCGCTCGCCATCGGCCTGACGCTGGCGATGCTCGGCAACGGCATCTGGTACGCCAGCGTCGTGATTGGCATCGTGACCGCGTGCCTGTCGTTCCTGGCCACCCTGCTCGGCACACGTGCCGGCCGCGCGGTCGGCACGCGGATGGAGATTGTCGGCGGCCTGGCGCTCATCGCGATCGGGTTGAAGATTCTCGTCGATCACCTGCGCACGTGACCGCCCGAATCCGAGGTTCGGAATCGACCGGCCGGAGCGGGTTTGGGGGCGTGCGGGAGCGACGTGAAGTATCATCGAGCCGAGAGTCGAATGCCGGACGCCGCGAGCCGGAAACCGTCATGTATCCCGGAGAACGCTTCAACAGCATCACCCACCTGATCGGCACCGTGCTCGCGCTCGTCGGCGCCGTGGCCCTCGTCGTCGTCGCAAGCCTTCACGGGGATCCGCGGCGGATCGTCAGCGTCAGCATCTACGGGGCGTCGCTCCTGCTGCTCTACACGTCCTCCACGCTCTATCACAGCCTGCGGGGCCGGGCGAAGCGGGTGTTCCGGCACCTCGATCACACCGCGATCTACCTGCTCATCGCCGGCAGCTACACGCCATTCACCCTGGTGGTTCTCCGCGGGCGCCTCGGGTGGGGGCTGTTCGCGGCCGTCTGGACGCTGGCCGGGCTCGGAATCCTGCAGGAGTTTCGGCGGAACAAGGGCCACCGGGTCCTGTCGGTGGTCATCTACGTGGCCATGGGGTGGCTGGCGGTCGTTGCGCTTCACCCGCTCGTCGAGGCCATCGGAGCCGGCGGCCTCGCCTGGCTCATTGGCGGCGGCGTGTGCTACACCGCGGGCATCGGCTTCTACGCGTTCGACCACCGCATGCCCGTCTTGCACGGAATCTGGCACCTGTTCGTCCTGGCCGGCAGCGCCGCCCACTTCGTGCTCATCCTCGTCTACATCGCCTGAGTTCGGGCTGGATGCCAGCTCCGCCGGGATCTCGGCAGCTTAACTGGGCAATAGAAGTCCAAATTAGCGGAAACTCGGCAGCTCACTGCGGCTTCCAGGCGTCCGCCGGCTTCCGAAACCGCGTTTGTCGAGCATTTCGACTTCCGCCCCTCAAAGGTCGGCCGTGGCGCGTCGATTGCTGACCGGCTGAGTCCAGGGCCGACCGGCCGCCGAAGTCGTCGTCATTCATCGTGGTGCGAGCGGCCGGGTTTGTGTACCATTCATCCGTCTTCAGACTTGGACCAATCATGCAATTGACCCGTGCCGCCGACTACGGTGTTCGCGTGATGATCCACCTCGCAGGCGCCGAATCCAAGGGGCGCTCGAGCCTGACCGACCTGGCCACGGCCGCGGAGGTCTCGCCGGCCTTCCTCTCGAAGGTCCTGCAGCGTCTGGTCCGGGCTGGCCTCGTCGCCTCGCGGCGCGGGAGGAAGGGCGGCTTCGAACTGCTCGACCGCGGCCGGGCCGCGTCGCTGCTCGAGGTTCTCCGGGCGCTCGACGGCGTCCCGGAGTTGAACCTGTGCCTCTCCCAGGGCGGTTGCCACCGCAGCCCCGCGTGTGCCGCGCACCCGGTCTGGGAAGAAGCGCAGGCCCGGATGCGCGAGGTCCTTTCGGGCACGACGATCGAACGGCTCGTCGCGGAATCCCAGGGACGCCAGGGCCTCTAGAATCCGCACTTCGCGTACGGGCCCGGCATCAGCGCCACGACGTTGTCAACCTGGATCAGCGGGCGGACGACACCAGGGCGATCGTGGGCCGCGCGGATCGCGAGGAATCGCTCGCGCGGCATCAGCACCGGGCGCTGCTCTCCGGGCGTGTCGAGCATCCGCAACAGATCCACATCCGACACTTCATCGTGCCGGTCCCAGCCCAGGTGCCGGTAGTAGAAGAAGTACGTGTGCAGGTAGAACCCGCCTGGCAGGACGACGAACATGCCGGGCGCGGCACGCCCGGCCGCGCGCTCCTCGTCGCGGACCGACTCGATGCAGTCGCGCGACGTGCGCAGCGGATGGTCGCCCATCGTGACCCGCTCGAGCGCGGTGCTGTACCAGGCGATCGGGAGGGCCGTCAACAGGATGAGCGGCACCGCGAGTCGCATCGTCCACCGCGCGCGCCCGGCGAGCAGGCCGAGGGCCATCGCCGCGAGGCATGGCCGCCACACCGACGGGTCGCGGACGATCAGCAGGCCCGAAAGCCGGATCCGCCTGGGGTAGACGACCGCGATGGCGGCGAGCACCAGGAAGCCAGCGGCCGCGATGAGCGCCGCCACACGCCACACGCGAAGGGCGTCCCTGCGGTAAAAGCTCCCGCCCCCGGTCATCGCGGTGACCGCCGCCCGGCCGCGCGCAATGACGCGGTCCACGCGGGTCGTGCGGGCGATTCGCGACACCCACGCGGGCGGACGCGCGGCGGCCACGGAGACGATGGCGTTTGCCGCCGAGGCCATGAAGTACCCTCCCGCCAGTGCGACCGGCGGCAGGAACGGATAAGTGTAGTGCCGCAGTTTGCTCGTGCCGATCGACATCAGCACGAATGGCAGGTAGATCCAATACAGAGCGACGGTCCCTTCGAGCCAACGTTCGCGCAGGACGCGCGCGTGGATGAGCAACCCTCCGGCCAGGACCACCGACCACGTTCCGGCGGCCGTCATCTGCCCGAACAGGTCCGTGAAGTAGTAGTGCCAGGGCCTGAGGTGCGCCGGATCCAGCCAGCCGTTGAAGCGCTGGTACACGTGGCTGCCCAGCATGACCTGCCAGACCTGCCGGTCCGGTTGTAGCGTCTGGTAGATGAACCACGGGGCGATCAGGATGGTCACGACGACGGCCACCATGCCCCACGTGCGCCAGTCGCGCCGGACCTTGTCGCGGACCGAATTCAGTTCGAGGGCCGCCGCGCCGAGCACCATCAGCAGGAAGAGCGCAGCCACGAACTTCGTCATGAATCCCAGCAGGAAGTAGAGACCGACGGCGAGCGCGTGGCGCCACGATGCGCGGACGGCGCTCTCGTCGGCCCATCGCAGGAAGTGGTAGACCGCTCCGGCGTAGGCCAGCACGAGCGCCGCGTCCATGTTGTTCTGGCGGAGGCCGTGCGTGAAGATCAGCGAATCGAACGAGTACAGGATCAGCAGCGCGACGCCGCCGCCGAAGGATCCGGCCATAGGCCGAAGTCGTCGTTGGGAAGCAAGCCGAGGCGGATGGGCAATGCCACGATCCCGAACTTCAGGGGCGGCTTCTCGAGGAAGACGACGTCGCTGGTGGGCGCGGACCTGGGGTTCAGCCAGTCCCCGGTTTCGAGGATGCTCTGGACGGCGTAGCTGTAGTTGGTCTCGTCGCCCTCTCGGTCCGGTTGGCCGAGGCCGACGAAGAGCGGGGCGCTGAAAACGGCGGCGACGATGGCCAGTTCGAGAAGCCGCGTCGGCACACGCATCGTGATCATTCCCGAGGCGCCGCCCCGCCCGGCGGCTGGAGAGCCGGCAGGGCCACGGTGGCGCGCCGTTCGCGCCAGATGGCTGCCAGGTCGAAGATCGAGCGGACGAAGTCCGAGGCCTTGAGCTTCGACCCGGGGACATCGTGCCAGGCCGGGACGGTCAATTCGTAGATCCGAGACCGGCGTGGCCGGTCACCGGCCTCGACCGGCAGGCTGAGGTAACGGGCCAGGATCTCGACGTCGAAGATCCACGGGCTTCGGAACGGGGCCGACCAGACGCGCCGCATCGCATCGTTTGCGCGAAACACCTTCGCCCCGCACTGCGTGTCGTACACGGGCAGGCCGAGCGCGGCCGACGCGGCCGTCGCGAATACGCGCTCGAGATAATGCCGACTGGCCCTTCGGCGGATATCCCGCCCCATGAGCAGGACCCGCGAACCGAGGATGAGGTCGACGTCCGGGTGCTTCGCCGCCACGTTGAGGAAGTCGTCGATCGCCGTCAGCGGCGTCGACAGGTCGGCGTCCCAGAACCCGACGAGCGCGGGTTCCTGGCCGAGCGCTTCGAGGATGCCACGCCTGACCGCCTCGGCCTTGCCCTGGTTCGTCTCGAGGCGCATCGCCCGGATGCTGCCGGGTGCAGCCAGCGCCATGCGCCCGTGCACCGCCGACGTCCCGTCCCCGCTGCCATCGTCAACGAACAGGAACCGCACGGCCGGGCGCTCGCGGACGCAGTCGAGGAACGCGGACTCCTGAAGCCGGTCGGCCTCGTTGTAGCACGGCACGATGAGCACGAGATCGCGGGTCGTCATCGGACTTGCGCTCCTGGGCCCGTGTGCCTCGTTCACTGTTTCCCCGGGAACTCGTTGACGAGCACGGTGATGAGGTTGACGAGCGCGTCGAGGTCTCGGCTGTCGATCACCTCCACCGGCGAATGCGAGTAGCGTCCGGGCCACGAGATCGGGACGACCGTGCTGCCGAACTTGCTGAACTGCGAACCGTCGTTCCCACCGCTCGTCACGCCAACTGTCGTCGGAATCTGGCGCGCCGAGGCCAGCGCCCGGATCTTCGCGACGGTCTCCGGCGGCGTGATGCTGCTGTTGTCCACCGCGCGCAGCACGGCGCCGGTGCCCAGCGGGATCTGCGCCATCCGCTGGGGATCGACCGGAGAGTCGGAGGACACGAAGGTGTCCACGGCGAACGCATACGCCGGGTGGAGCCGCTCCGCGAGCACGCCCGACCCCGCGAGGCCCGTCTCCTCCTCGACGACCCAGGCGAACGTCACACGGTTCGGCACCCTGGCCGGATCGATCCTGTCCAGCGCGGCGAGGAGCGCCGCGCAGCCGGCGCGATCGTCGATCGCCCGCGCAGACCCGCGGCTGCCCCCAAGCGTGCTGAACTCCTTCCGTACCGTCAGCGTGTCTCCCTTCGACACGCCGAGCCCCTCGGTCTGCTGACGGGTCGTCGTCCCGAAGTCGATCAGCACCTCGTCCGCTTTCGGCTGTGCCTCGACGGCCCGAGCGTAGTTCGGCCGTGGAGCGACGATGGCGCCGACCTGGCCGTGCGCGGCGTGGACGAGCACCGCGTGAGCCTCCATCAGGCTGTCGAAGAAGCCGCCGCGCTTGCGCACGGTCGCCGTCCCATCGTCCTGCAGGTTGACGATTTCGTAACCGAGTTCGTCGGTGTGCGCGACGAACGCGAGTTCCTCGCCGCCCTGTCCGAACGTGACGGTCAGGTTGCCGCGGGCATCGACCTCCGGCCTCGCCCACTTCGGCAGCCGCGAGGCGACGGCTTCACGAACCGCCGCCTCGTGGCCCGACACGCCGTAAGCTTCGACGAGTGGCGCCAGCAACCCGAAGACGCCGGCAGGATTCACGCGGCGCGGGATGCCCGCGACCTGGCCGCCGACGACCGTGGCCGGCAGGCCCGTGACCGCCCTGAGCAGGCTGCTCATCGCCGCGATGTCATCGTCCTGCACTGTTTCGACGGGCGTCTGGCTGAACAGTGCGGGAAGAGCGACGGACTGGACCTTTGCCGTGCGCCACGCCGTTGTGCTTCGCAGGGCGGGAACCGTCTGGACGACGAGTCCAGCCTGCCGGGCGAGGTCGAGCAGAGCGGTGTCGCCCACCTCCAGGATCGGGCCTCCGCCGATGCGTCCCACCGCCCCTCTGGCGTCGGTATCGCGCGACGGCGCGCCGCGGCTGAGCAGCAGCACGCGTTCGGGCTGAATCGCCTGGGCCAGCCGCGCGAGCCCGCGGTCGCCGAACAGTCCCTGCGCGACCCACGCGATGGTCAGAGTGCCGGTGATGGCCGGCGCCTGCGCCGCACCGGCACCGGCGACGAGATTGACGAGCGCCAGCGCGCTTCCTCTCGCCTGCGCCGCCACACCAGCCGTCCGGCCGCCCGCGAGGCGCTGCACGCGTTCCCGGAGGCCGACCGTGTCGAGGAGGCGAATCCCGAGCTTCTCGACGTCCGCGCGCGAACTGGCGCCGACGTCAACCCAGAGATCGTCCAGGCCCTTGATCGCGGTTGACGCGTCGCGGCCGCGCTGGAGGTGGGTCGACGCCGTCGCCGCAACGCCGGGGACGTAGCTCACCTTCCCCGCAAGGCCCTGGCGAACGGCACCGGCCCAGGAGGCCCCGACCCCCGCTGTCCTGATGACCACGGGCTGCCCGTAGATGAACTGATCGAACAGCCGAAAGCCGGCGCCGGTGGAGACGCGCGTCAGCCGCAGGTAACCCTCGTCGGTGATGCCGGAGACCAGGTAGCCGTCTTCGTCGATACTCGCCGCCACGAGCAGGTGCGGCAGGCCCTGGCCGATCGTCAGCACCAGGTTGCCGGCTTCGTCCACCCGGGGCTTCGCCCAGGCCGGGAGCATCCCGGCGATGGCCTCACGGACGTCGCGCTCGAATCCGGACACCCCTTGCGCGTTGACGAGGATCGCGAGCCGGTCGTCGGCCGCCCCGGCCATGCCCGGGGCGAGGAGGGAGAGGACCGACACGAGGGCGAGAATGCGGCGACACGTTGGCATGCCAGGCGTCTCCAGGAGGACAGGCCGGCATCATATCAGGAGACGCCAACAGAGGGGAGCAGCCACCGGCTACGGATGGCAGCCGATGCACGTTCGCGCGACCTTGAAGCGGATGGCGGTGCCGACGCCCGCGGGAAACTGCCCGGTCTCTTTCTTGTGACACTTCGCGCATGCCAGCCGATTGTGATTGCCCAGGCCGAACATGTACTCGAGCCCGGGATGCGCGTAGGACGTCACCGTGAAGGTGTCGGTGGTGTGGCATGCGCCGCAGCGGGGTTCGACCTGGCCCAGATGCGGGTCCTTGTGGCACCTGGCGCAGTCGGCCGGAACTGGTTGGAGGCGCTTCGCGGTGCCGCTGCCGCCGGGGAACACGGCCGTCTCGGGCGGGTGGCATTTCACGCAGGCCGCCGCCCGGTGCTTGCCGGTCAACGCAAAGGAGGTGGAGTCATGAGAGAAGCGGGCCGGCGCAAAGCGGGCGGCGTCCACGGCATGGCAGCGGTCGCACGCCGGACCCACCTGGCCCAGGTGCACGTCGGCGTGACATTCGCTGCACGCGAGCGAGGGAGGGCGCGCCGCGACAGCCTTGACCGTACGGACCTCCGGCGCCGGCGCGGTCGATCGCACATGGCACTTCACGCACGTCAGGCCCTGGTGGCGCCCGGCGAAGAACTCCGGCGCCCGCGGATGGACGAATCCGGCGGCCTTGAACGTCGTCGGCCCATGGCACGCGTCGCAGACGCGCCCGTACTCGCCCTTGTGCTGGTCCTTGTGACACGTCGCGCACGCCGCGCTGGCGCCACTGAAGTCGATCACCTTCTGAGCGACGGGGACGTCGGGGGCGGAGATGGTCGTATGGCACTGGCGGCACGTCAGCGCGGCATGTCTTCCAGCCAGCGGGAAGCCCGTGCGTGCGCGGTGATCGAACGACGCTTTCCCGAACGTGTCCTCGGTGTGGCACACGCGGCAGTCGTCCTTGACGCTGTCCCGGTGGAGATTGGCATGGCAGGACGAGCAGCGATCGAAGCGGAGCGGCGCCTTGATGCCGCCGACGTGGCAGCGCGCACAGGCGAGCGGTCGGTGGGCACCGACGAGAACGAACCCGGTCTTGTCGTGCTCGAAGCTGCGGAGGGCCCAGCGTTCGGTCGTGTGGCACGATGTGCAGGTGGGACCGAGGGGCCGGCGATGCGGGGAGTGATGGCAACCCGAACACTCCTCGTAGTGGAGCCCCCGGAAGACGCCCGCCGCGTGGCATTTCTCGCAGGCCACCGGCCGGTGAGCGCCGGTCAGCACGAAGCGCGCGCGGGCGTGGTCGAACCGCTCGCGCGTGCGCTTGAACGCGATCGCCGTCGAGTGGCAGATCGTGCAGTCCTTGCCGAGCGCGCCGTTGTGCACGTCCTTGTGGCAGGCGCTGCAGGCGGGACGCGCGTCGAGGAAGCTGCGCTTCTTGTGGCACTCCCCGCAGGTGGTCGCGATCCGGGCGTGCTGGCCGTCGAGCGGGAAGCCCGTTTCGACCGTGTGGTTGAACGCGGCGCGGTCGATCTGCCGGATCTCGGCGTCAACGCCACGATGCTCGCGATGGCACCGCGTGCAGTCATCGCGAAGGTCGCGGTGCACGCCCACCCTTCGGGCAATCCGTTCCGCGACCCGCTTGTGGCAGGCGAGGCAGCGCGAGGCGGACAGCGCACGGGTCGGGTCGTGGCACTGCACGCAGTTGGTGACGCCCTCGAGCGCCGCGTGTGCGCGGGCGAGGGGGCCCGGCGACACCTGCACCTGCGGTGCACCTGCGGCCGGCGTGGCCCAGCAGGCCAGCGCAGTGAGCGCGAGAACGCACAGCCCCTTCGCAGACATCGCCGGTTTGCGCGTGCCTACGACGCGAACGACGGATTGGCGGTTCGGCCCGGCATCGCCGGACGCGGACGAGGTTCGACCGGTGACACGGGCGACGCGGGTGCCGGGACATGGGTGACAGGCGGCGCTGCCACTGCCGTGGCCGGCGCGGGGACCTTCGGCCGGGCGGCGTGGAATTCGTCGTACCAGAGTCGGTAGTGGTGCATCGCCCAGTGGCGATCCACGAAGCCGGTGATCATGCCCTGGAGACCCACGCGGGTGTCCGGGTTGACCGTGGCCATGAACATGTGGCCGAAGATCAGCGGCGTCGAGGTCACCGTCAGCGTGAAGTGGATCAGCCAGGAGAGGAACGCCGGCGCGAAGAACCAGATCGTCAGCCCGGTGGCGACGTAGACGGGATACGTCATGGTCAGCACCATGAAGTTGATCTTCTCGGCGGCGTTGAACTTCCCCTGATCGGGAAGCGACACCCGCGAGGTGATCGCGGACGGCCCCATCAGCACGAGCCACTTCAGGTCGGCTCGCGTCCAGCTCCACGCGCGCCGCACGTTCTGGAGGTGCATGCCGAACTCGTGGCGGTGCCAGAGCATCGTCAGCAGCGGCAGCACCGCGAGGCACACGCCGGAGCTCCGGTGGATCAACGAGACGACGTGGCGCAACGGTCGAGTCGGGTCGGGGTTGTAGACGACCACCAGCAGCAGAGCGGTCAAGTAGCACACGTTGAAGGGGATCGCGAGGGCCCAGTGCAGGTGACGTTCGCACGCACGAAACCGGAGAACAGTGCCGGGGTCCGCGGCGGCCTTGCGGGCACCTTCGAGGGCGCTGAGACGAAGAGTGATCACGGCGAACTCCTACTCAGCAACCACGTCGTTGGGGGCGCCGTCGTGGCCGACGGAATCGAAAACGAGTGAAAGAGTTACGTACCGGCTAGCATAGGGCGTGCCATGCGTACGGCCGACGAGATTCACCTGAACTTATCGAAAGTCCCGCCGCCGGTGACAGGACCGAGACCCCGATTACAACTCCGAACGCCTGAGCAACGCCGGCCTGCCATGACCCGCCTGTCGGTTTTCACTCCGCCGCCTTTTCACGGTTACAGCCCGGCCCGGCGGCGGCTCGGCAGCCGGCCGACCGGGCGTTCTGATGTAGACTGTCCAACGAACCCCCCGTCGGTAACCTCCTGATATTCCTTCTCTCCCGCAACCGGAGCGTGGGCTGATGAAGCATGTTGCCATCGTTGGATTCCTGATCGTGTCCGGGCTCGCGCGTGCCGATGCCCTCGGGTCCGGTGTGTTCGGCGCCCTGCAGGCGCAGGACGCGAAGCCCGTGCAGGCTCAGCCACAGGACACGAAGCCGGGCCAGGCGCCCTCGACCCCGGCGCCGGCCGCGCCCCGCCGGCAGGTCTCACCGGCCGCGAAGGCCCTGAACGAGGCCAGCGCCATCAAGGACATCGACCAGAAGATCGCAGCTATCCGGAAGGTGATCGTCGATTTTCCCACAGGGCCGCAGGTCGCGCAGGCGAACAGCGCGCTGCTCGACGCACTCATCAAGAAGGGCGACACCGCGCTCATCCAGGAGCAGGCAAAGGCCATGATGGCCGCGGCTGACGACGGGACACGACCCAGGACCGAGCGGGACGTGGCGAGCGCACTTCTGCGCGGTAACATCCTGCTCGAGGACGCCGAGGCATTCGCGAGGGCCGCTGCGGACTCGCTCGACGAGAAGAGCTACGTCGAGGCCCGCAAGAAGGAGGCCGCCGCTCGGGCCACGAGCGCACCGCGCCCGGCGCCGGATGGCGCGGCTCCGGCTGACTCCACGACCACCGCCAATTCCTCCGCCTCCTCGGGACAGGCAGCCGCCGCGCCTCAGGGTGGAACCATCGATGTTGCCGACCCGTCCGGCCCAACCTCGGACCTCACGGGCGACGAGGTCTACATCGCGCGATTCAGGAGTGAGAAGCAGTCGACGCTTTCGACGCTCGGGCAGATCTACGCCAAGCGGGGCAAGCCCGCCGAGGCCGAGAAGACCCTGCGCGAGGCGTACCTCCTCGACAAGGCCACGCCGAACGCGGCGACCGCCGCGCTGAAGCTGGCCGAGTACGCCAAGGCCGCCGGGCGCGACGCGGAGCAATTCGAATACCTGGCGAGCGTGGCGCTGGCCGGCAGGCTGACGCCGGAGGCCTACGCCGACCTCCCGTCGGTCTATCGCAAGATGCACAAGGGTTCGGTGGACGGCCTCGAAGAATCGCTCGATGCCCGTTATGAGAAGGAAGGCCCGAAAGCCCCCGAGGTGAAGCCGTACGAACGCGCGGCAGACCGGACCGATCGGATGGTGCTGGCCGAGATCTTCACTGGGTCCGGCTGCCCGCCCTGCGTGGCGGCCGACCTGGGGTTCGAGAGCGCCATGCACCGATACGGTCCCAGGGAAGTGGCGGTGCTGATGTATCACATGCACGTGCCGCGCCCAGACCCGATGACCAACCCGTACTCGCAGGCGCGCTCGAAGTTCTACGCGGTGAGCGGCGTGCCCACCTATGCAATCGACGGCGTGGCGAAGAGCGGGGGCGGCGGCGCGGACAGCGCGGCGTCGTTCTACAAACGGAACGTCGAGCCGGTGATCGACAAGCGGCTCTCGACGAAGCCCGAGGCACGCTTCACGCTCAGCGGCAGCTCGAGAGGTCAGACCGTTCGGGCCACCGTCTCCGTGACGCCGGTCGAGACGAAGGCCAGCCACCTGCGTCTTCACCTGGTGCTCGTCGAGGAGCAGATCCGTTACAGTGGTGAGAACGGGATCCGATTCCACCCGATGGTCGTGCGCGCCATGGCTGGCGACCCGCGGGAAACACCCGGGCCGGCGCCCGTCGCCGCTGCGCCTGCGGGGGCGGAGCCGGATGCCCCTGCGGCCAGCGACGCGAAGGCGTTGCCGAAGGAAACCGTGCCCGTTCCCCCGCTCGGGTTTGTCCTCGAGCCGGGCAAGGCGCGGACGATCCTCTACACGTTCGACCTGGCCAAGGTGACAGCCGACGGCCTCGCGAACCTGGAGGACCTGGAGAAGAACAGCACGCGCTACCCGAACTACAAGTTCATCCAGAAGAAGAACCAGGTCGACCCGAAACGCTTGTCGCTCGTCGCGTTCGTCCAGGACGAGGACAGCAAGCAGATCCTCCAGGTGGCGAAGGTCGGGCTGGGGAAATAGAAGACAGAAGACAGAAGACAGAAGACAGAAGATAGAAGATAGAAGATAGAAGATAGAGCGGCACGGATTGCGGGCCCTACTAGACATGACGAAGCTACGGGTTTCAACGCTCAGGTTGGCGGCGGTGGGAATCGCGGTTGCCGCCAGCGTCACCTACCTTTCCGCGCAGAGCGACCCGGTCAAGTGGTCGGCCAGCACGACGGCGACCATGGTGCAGCCGGGCGGAACGGTCGCGATTCAGGCCACGGCGCAGATCGCCGAGGGCTGGCACCTCTACTCGATCACGCAACCTCCGCCGCCGATCGCCACTCGGATCACGGTGCCCGGCGGGCAGCCGTTTGTCTTGGCTGGCAGCATTGATGCGCCGTCGCCGCACACCGCGTTCGATCAGAGTTTCGGGATCGACACGGAGTACTACGCGGACAGCGCGACGTTCACGGTCCCGGTGAAGGCGTCAGCCGACGCGCCTGCCGGCAGAGCGAAGGCGCGCGTCCAGGCGTACTTTCAGACCTGCAACGACCAGTTCTGCCTGCCGCCAAAGACCGTGACGATGGAGGTGGCGCTGGAGGTGGCGGGCGGGCCTGCCGCTGCAGCACCCCCTGCCTCGGTGGGGCAGGGCGTCAGCCCGGCACCGCCACCATCCGCCCCGGCGGGGCAGGTGTCCAGCCCGGCACCGCCACCATCCGCCTCGGCGGGGCAGGGTTTCAGCCCGGCACCGCCACCACCCGCCGCGGTGGGGCAGGGCTTCAGCCCTGCCCTTCAGCCGGGGGCGACGAAGGGGTCCGGATCGGGCCAGGCCTCGATCTGGTCGTTCATCTGGCTGGCGATGACCGTCGGCGCGCTGTCGCTCCTGACGCCGTGCGTCTTCCCAATGGTGCCGATCACCGTGTCCTACTTCACCAACCACGCCGCGGGCAGCCGCGGCAAGGCGGTGCAGCAGGCGGTGACCTACATGTTCGGGATCATCCTGACGTTCACGGCGCTCGGGATGGCGATGGCGCTGCTGGTCGGAGCGACGAGCCTCAATCGATTCGCCGCCAACCCGTGGATCAACATCCTGATCACCGGGATCTTCCTCGCGTTTGCCCTCAGCCTGTTTGGCGTGTTCGAACTGGGGCTGCCGCCGGCGCTCGTCAACAAGCTCGACTCGCTGACGCGGCGGCAGGGTGGCAGCCAGACGCTGGCCACGCTGCTGATGGGGCTGACGTTCACGCTCACGTCGTTCACCTGCACGTCGCCGTTCATCGGCACGCTGCTGGTGGTGGCGGCCGGCGGCGACTGGCAGTGGCCGCTCGTGGGGATGCTCGCCTTCTCGACGGTGTTCGCGCTGCCGTTCTTCCTGCTGGCGCTGATGCCGCAGTGGATGGCGTCGCTGCCGAAGTCGGGCGGTTGGCTGAACTCGGTGAAGGTGTTGATGGCCTTCCTCGAAGTGGCGGCGGCCATGAAGTTCCTCTCCAACGTGGACCTGGTCTGGGGCTGGGGCATCTTCACGCACGACGTGGTGCTCGCCACGTGGGTCGTGATCTTCGTGATGATGGCGCTCTACGTGCTGGGACTGTTCCGCTTCGCGAGCGACGCGCCGGTCAAGCACGTGGGCATCACGCGACTGACGACGTCGCTGGTGTGCGGCACGATCGGGCTGTGGCTGATGACGGGGCTGGTCGGCAAACCGCTCGGGGAGCTGGAAGCCTTCCTGCCGCCGCCGCCCGAGTCGCTCAAGTCGGGGGTGGCGACCTCGGCCGCGTCGAACGACCTGTCGTGGATCATGAACGACTACGAGCAGGCGCTGGCGCGGGCGAAGCGGGAAGGGAAGCGGGTGTTCATCGATTTCACCGGCTACACGTGCACGAACTGCCGGTGGATGGAAGCGAACATGTTCACGCGGGACGACGTCCGCCGCGCGCTCGGCAGCTTCGTGCTGGTGCGGCTGTACACGGACGGCGAGGGCGAGCCCTTCCAGCGGCAGCAGCGGTTGCAGCAGGAGAAATACCAAACGGTCGCGCTGCCGTTCTACGCGGTGGTGAACGCCGACGGCAGCCCGGTCGTGATCTTCCCCGGGTTGACGCGCGACTCGGCGCAGTTCGTCGCGTTTCTGGAGAAGGGCAGGACGGACAAGTAGGGCTCAAGGCTCCCACGGGAGCGCACGGGCGCGAAGGCGGGCAAGGCTCGGGGCTGCTACTCACCCGCCGTTCGGATCGCCCCCCTCGAGGGTCAATCAGCGCCGCGCGGCCGGGGCGCTGCCGTTCGTCCCGGAGCCGGCGACTGTCGGGATCGGGCTGGTCCCAAGAAAGGTGAACTCGAACAACGGGTCCGTCTCGGGGTAGGCCACGGGCTTGTCGAGCGTCAGTGTGACAGTCGCCAGGGCCTTTATCCGCTCCGTGCCTGGAGTCGTTCCCGGAGTGATCTCGAAGATCGCAAGCCGGGCAACTCCGTTGTTGACGACCGGGGTCAGTCCGTACTGGGTCCCGTCGGTCCTCGACCACCGCCCCAACTGCCCGTTACGAAGTGTCACCGTCGCCGGTACGCCCGGCGCGGCCACCACCTTGAGCCGGACGAGCATGGGCGGCGCGCTGGTTGTCGTATATGCCTGCTGCGCGAACCCTGCACCCGCGACCAGGATGACCGCCACTGCCGCCGAGAACACAACTAGGTTTCTCATCGGGTTCCTCCGTGTGCCGAAGGCCGACGCCCCCCATGGGCAGCCGTCGTTCGGCCTCGTTCAACGGGGAGTATCGAGCGGTCGTGACGGTTCGGCGAGCGACAAGTTGCGCCAATGGGGCGACAACCACGATTTGTCGCGACTTGTCGCAACGTGTCGCGGCTTGTCCCGGCCCTGACCGGCGTGACGCGCGGGTCCTCACCTGCTACCATCGTCCCGTTTCGCGGCTGACGCATTCGTGGCCCGGCGGAGGACTCCGTGACCGAGCAACTGCTTCGAGGCTGGAAAGAGGTCGGCGCGTTTCTCGGCGTGGCGGGTCGTACTGCCCAGCGTTGGGAGCGCGAACTGGCCCTGCCCGTCCACCGAATCCGCACGACGACCGGTTCGGTGGTCAGCGCCTATCCCTCGGAACTGGAAGCGTGGCGAAGAGGCGTGGGCGCGGCGGCTCTGGCCCCCTCGGGCGTTGAGCCGCTGACCAGCGACCCCACCGATCTTCCTCCCGCAGGACTGCCGGTCGCCGGATGGCTCGGGCGACGGTCCGCGGCGGCGCTGTCGCTCTCTGCCCTGGCGGTGCTCGTCGCGGTTATCGCCGCCGCCATCTGGTTGTCGCCGGTGCTCTACCAGTCGGGCGCGAAACAGGGTGGAGCCGCGTCCGGGCAGGAGAATCGCCTCAACCCTGGGAAGACTCTCCCGCCTTCGCTTGCCGATGCCGCCCTCCAGTTCACCGCGGGATCGTCGGCCGCGCGCATTCGGGTCCCACCTGGTGGATGGGCGACAGTGGTGCTCCCGGATTGGCCGGAACTGCGCATTCGGGCACTCCCGTCGGGAGCGGAGTTGGTCGTCGAGCTGTACCGGCACTCCTCGACGGACACCTCCGACACGGGGCTCGTCCGCATTGCTGCGGTCCGGATGGCCGGGCGCGAACCGGCGCGGGTGACGCTGAGAGGGGTTGCGACGCTGACGATCGCCTGGGAACGGGCTGCCGCCCCGCGGTCCTGAGCCCCCAACAGTCCTGAGCCCCGCTCTTTCCCGATTCCTCCCGTTCGTCCATAATGCCGGCGTCATGTCTCGCCTCCTCCTCGGCCTCGACATCGGCAGTTCGTTCGTGAAGGCGGCGCTCGTGGACGCCGAGACCGGCACGCTCGTCGCGCAGGCATCGGCGCCATCGACCGAGATGGCGATTGCCGCGCCGAAACCTGGCTGGGCCGAGCAGGACCCAGCCGTGTGGTGGCGCAACGCCGTAGCCGCCACTCGCGATGCGCTCGCGCGCGCGGAGCGGCCGGGAACAACCGTCTGCGCCGTCGGCATCTCCTACCAGATGCACGGTCTTGTCGTGGTCGATCGCCGTCAGCAGGTGCTGCGGCCGGCAATCATCTGGTGCGACGGCCGCGCGGTCGAAATCGGGCAGCGGGCGTTCGACGAGATCGGACACCTGTCATGCCTGGCGCGCCTGCTGAATTCACCAGGGAACTTCACCGCCTCGAAGCTGCGGTGGGTGCAGGAGCACGAACCGGAGGTCTTCGCGTCGATCGACGCGGCGATGCTCCCTGGCGACTACATCGCCATGCGGCTGACCGGGCGCAACGCCACCACCGCGTCCGGCCTGTCCGAAGGCATCTTCTGGGACTTTCTCGACGGACGTCTCTCGCAGGACGTGCTCGACGTCTACGGCCTGCCGCCCTCCCTCATTCCAGAGATCGTGCCGACGTTCGGCGACCAGGGAGCCGTGACGGCCGGGGCGGCCGCCGACCTCGGGCTGTCGCCGGGCACTCCCGTGTCGTACCGCGCCGGCGACCAGCCGAACAATGCCTTCTCGCTGAACGTCCTCGAGCCTGGCGAGGTGGCCGCGACCGCCGGGACGTCGGGTGTCGTCTACGGCGTCGGCGACCAGGCGAGGTGGGACAACGAATCGCGCGTCAACACCTTCCTGCACGTGAACCACAGACCGGATGCGCCCAGGTACGGCGTCCTCCTGTGCGTCAACGGCACCGGTTCGCTCAACAGCTGGATGAGGCGGACGATGGGGGAGGGGCGATCGTACGACGAGATGAACCAACTCGCGCTCGAGGCGCCGATCGGATCGGACGGCGTGGTGGTGCTGCCCTACGGGAATGGGGCCGAGCGCACGCTCTCGAATCGCGATCCCGGCGCCGCGGTGCTGGGCCTCTCGTTCAACCGGCACACTGCCGCGCACGTGTTCCGGGCCGCACAGGAGGGCATCGTGTTCGCGCTGAATTATGGCGTGGACATCATGCGCGAGATGGGAATCGATGTGCGGGCGGTGCGCGCCGGCCGCGCCAACATGTTCCTGAGCCCGCTCTTCGCGCGGGCGTTCGCGGACACCTCCGGCGCGGTCGTGGAGCTGTTCGACACCGACGGGGCGCAGGGCGCTGCGCGCGCGGCCGGGGTGGGCGCGGGGATCTTCCGGTCGATGGGCGAGGCCTTCGGCGGCCTCCGCCCGACCGCGCGCTTCGAGCCGGACGCGGCGACGTCGCCGCAGTACCGCGTCGCCTACCAGCGCTGGCTTGCCGCGCTCACGTCGAGGCTCTAGCGCGGCCCGCCCCGCACCGCCGGGCCGCGAGCGGCGAGCCGCAAGCCGTCTACTCCTCCGCCGGCAACCGCCTCTCCCCAGTCAGCGCGCGAATACCCGCCGCGTCTTGCACCACTTCCAGCGCGCCGAGGTACTCCCCCTCGGGACTGCGCACCGGGAAGTAGCGGATGTGGATGAAGCGGCCGCCCATCTCGATCCAGAACTCCGCCACCGTGCGCGTGCCGGCCTTGAAGTCGGCGAGGATGCGGTTGACCAGGTGCACGCTCTTCTCCGGATGGCAGTTCTGCACGGCCATGCCGATGGCGCCCCGCGTGCGCGGGAAGATCTTCTCGCCGTTCTCGTGCGAGAAGTAGCGAACCCGGTCGTCCTTGTCCACGAAGGACAACTCGACCGGCAGCGTGTTGAGGATGGCCGCCATCACGTCGCGCTCGACGCCGAACGACAGGTCCTCGACGCCGCCTCCCGTGATGATCCGGTCGGCCAGCGCGTAGTACTTCGCGCGGGTGTCGGGCCCGACCGAGGCTTCGGTGGCCTCGATGCCGGAGACGACAGATTGCCCGTCGGCCGCGCTCATCACGCGCCGCGCCATCGGATACAGGATGTCGTTCTCCTTCCAGAAGTGGTTCTTCATCAGCGACGAGTACTCGCCGAAGACGCTCCGCAATTCACCGAGCGCCGCGGCGTTGCCGCTGATGTACTCGTCGACGAGATCCACCAGCCGGGGCAGGAGCGAGCGGTTCTGCTCGTGCTCCATCAGCATCACCGCGAGCGGTCCGCCGTGCCGCGGGACGCCGCGCTGCTCGATCAGCGGGAAGAGGTGGTTCTCTTCCTTCTTGTTATGGCAGCCGTCCACGTACTCCGTGAAGTACTTCGCGGCATCGCGCAGCAGGCCCGCCGGCGGGTCCCCGGGCCCGGCCAGCGCCCGCTCCACGGCCTCGAACACCTTCTCCGTCGTTTGATGATCGTTCATCAACAAGTCAGACCACTGTTCTGCCATCAATGCCTCCAGAACCGGATGAGCTCACTCGGATCATCATCGCGGCCGCCACGAGCGGACCGTTATGACGCAGGTCATACCGTGAGGGGCGGCACCCTCGCCGACCCCCCCTGGGACAGGCGTCGCGCGGAGGATCAGGAGGAGTTGCCGGGAGCTGGCCTCGACGTGGCCGTCCGGCCCGCGCCCTGCGGCTGGCGACTTAAGGCCAGGGCTTTGCTTCGGGCAGATCCCGCGACGCCCTTCGACTGTGCTCAGGGCGTGGTGAGCTTGCCGAACCACGCGGCATGGACCCGGGCGGAGGAGTCGGAATCGTGGACTCCTGTTCAGTTCTTGGCGGGCCCCGTGCCGGCCACTTGTTGGCGGACCTTGTCCACGTTGCGGTGGAACACGAACAGCGGGTCGGCGTTCTCCGCCTTCGTGGTGAAGTTGTACTGTTTGCCGCCGCGCTTCTTGATCCGCAGGTTCTTCTTCAGGTAGTCCACCTCGAACGTCTCGATCTCGGCGAACTTCAGGATGAACGCGTCGTCCTTGTTGGCCGTCTCGTAGCGGATGCCCTGCGGGTCCGCCAGCAGCCGTCCCTCGCACGATCCCATCGCGTGCTTGTGGACGACGTCCACCGCTTCCTTGAGGCGGACCTCCTTGAACCTCACCATCACGTCGGCCGGGCCGACCGCCACCTCGAGCGGTTCCGAGTAGCCGCTGTACCCTTCGGCGGTGAGATTCAGACGGTGGGTCCCCGGCGGAATGTCCTTCGCGGTGACTGGCGTGTTGCCGACGAACTTCCTATCCAGGAAGACCATGGCGCCCGGCACGTCACTGTCGATGTGCAGTTCGCCCGATGTCGGCGCCGCGGGCTCGGCGGGCGGCGGGGCCGGGGCTTCTGCCTTCTTCCTCGGCCGTGGTTTCGCGTCGGTCGGCGCCTCGACGGCCGGCTTCGGCGCCTCGACCGCCGGAGCGGGAGTGGCGGCCCGCGCCGGCGCCGGCTTCGCGTCGGCCGCCAGCTCGGCGCCGTTGCCGCCGCGGACCATCGAAGCGATCCACGTCCCCACCAGGGCGACCACACCCAGGATGACAACGGCGGCGAGCACCCACTGCCACACAGGGCGCGATGTGGACGACGGTTCCTGTTCAGCGTTCATCGGCGGGCTACTCCCATTCGATCGTGCCCGGCGGCTTGGACGTGACGTCGAGCGCCAGGCCGCTCACGCCCGGCAGGGCCAGGATCGCGCGACGCAGCTCGCCGACCAGCGCCTCCGGCAGCGACGCCGGAGTGGCCGTCATCGCGCGTTCGGAGTGGATCGGCCTGACGATCACCAGTTCGCGGCCCGCGCCGTCGAACTCCACCGGGACGAGCACGGTCGGGCACTGCCAGATCGTGTCGTAGATGCCGTGGCGTCGCAGGCCGTCCATCACGATCGCATCCGCCTCGCGCAGCAGGTCGAGGCGCTGGCGCGTGGTCGCGGCAGCCACGGGCCGGACCGCCGACGGCATCCTCGGTCCGAGGTTCCAGATGCAGCGGTTCAGGCCGGGAACCTGCTTCAGGATCATCCCCACGGCTTCGAGCATCCGCTCCCACCCCACCTGGCCGCCCAGCAGGACCGGGTGCTCGTACGCGCGAAGGTCGGCCTTCACGCCGACCGATCGAATCGGCAGCGCCAGGGCCTCGAGGCCGTAGCGGCCGGCGAGCGGCGTCAGCTGCCGTTCGATCTCGTCGAACCCCTCGCGATCCTCGACGCCATCCGAGCAGAGCAGCCGCACGCCAAGCCCGGGGCCGGGGAACGGGTGCCGCCAGATCATGTCGTGCGGGATGCCCAACTGCTCGCCGAGCTCCCGCACTTCCACCTTGTACAGCTCCGCGAGCGGCTCGACGACTCGGCCGGCTTCGATCATCCGCTCGATCACCGGCACGCGGTTGTGGTGCGTCTTGATCGTGTCCGCCCGTTTCGTCCCGCCGGTTTCGATCGTGTCGGGGTAGATCGTGCCTTGGCCGAGGAGGTGCCCCTCGATGCCCAGCCGGCGGGCCTCACGTTCGAAGACCTCCACGAAAGTGTCGCCGATGATCTGCCGCTTGCGCTCGGGCTCGATGACGCCCGCCAGGGCCTCCAGGAAGACGTCGCTTGCGTCCACGAAGTGGAGATGCTCGCCGAGGCCGAGCGAGCGCAGCATCTCGAGGACGGCGCGGCTCTCTCCCTTGCGCATCAGGCCGTTGTCGACGTGGAGCAGGTGGAGGCGCTCGGTGCCGATGGCGAGGCCGAAGAGCCGGGCCGCGACCGTGGAGTCGACTCCGCCGGACGCGAGGAGGAAGACCGCCTGATCGCCCACCTGCGCCCGCACCCGCGCCACCTGCTCCTCGAGGTAGTGCTCCATTGTCCACGACGGCGCGCAGCCGCAGATCCCGAGGACGAAATTGGCGATCATCTCGTGGCCGTGAACCGTGTCGTCCACTTCCGGGTGGTATTGGAAGCCGTAACGGCGGAAGCGGTCCGAGCCGATGGCAGCGTAGCGGTGCCCGCCGCCCTCGCTCTCGCCGAGCACGGTGTAGCCCAGTTCCTCGAATCCGTCGCCGACGCTCACGACCGAGTCGAAGTGGCTCATGAAAACCTGCTCGACCGGGGACAGGCCGCGGAAGAGCGGGTGGTCGCGAACGACGTGCAGGCTGGCCCGTCCCCACTCCCGTCCGCCGTGCACCACTTCGCCGCCGTAGTGCTTGGCGATCTCCTGGTGGCCGAAACAGAAGCCGAGGATTGGGATGTCGAGATCGTAGATGGCCTTCGTGTAACCCGAGTCCTCGCCGAACGATGAGAAGCTCGGGCTGCCCGAGAGGATGATCCCCTTGTAGGCGGCGAACATCTCGATGGGATCTTCCGGCTGGCGGATCTCCGCGAGGACGCGCAGGCGCCGGACCTTCGTGGCGATCAGGTGCGCGTATTGCCCGCCGAAATCGACGACAGCGATCGTGTCGTGCCCGGTCATCGCCCGGGTCAGGTCTGCCATACCCCTCCGATTCAACTCAACAGTACTGAGTACGATAGCCTGACCATCCAGGAACGGCAACAGGCAACGAGAGCGACGCTACCTGGTCGGCGTCCGGCCGGCGTGCTCGCCGATCCAGGTCGACAGGAGGTCCAGGAAGCCGGGGACGAATTCCTTCTTCAGCGCCCCGTACTCGCTCACGCTGCCGGTCTTGGCCAGTTGATAGAGATGGTTCGCCCCGGGAATCACCGCGATGCGGTGGTCCTTGTTCCCGCTTTTCGCAAACAACTCTTCCATCGCCTCGCGATTCGGGGCTGCCGGAACCTGCAGGTCCTTCTCGCCGAAGATCGCCAGCACCGGCACGGTGACCTTGGCCAGCGTCGGTGCCGGGTCGTAGTCGAGGAAATACTTGAACCATGGCGTGCGGACCGCCGCCACCTGCGCGGCGATCTGCTGACGTGCCACGGCCTGCGGGTCGCCCATGGCCTTCTGCTGCGCCTCGGGCAGGCGCGCGATGGCGGTCAGCGCCAGCTTCTCTCCGGCCTCGGTCACGGCCTCCCAGCCGGTGCCCGACCGCACGGCCGCGAACATCTGGCGCTGGAGAGCGGCGTTGGCCTGGATCTGCTCTTCGGGGACGTGTTCCGCTTTCCCGATCAGGTCGCCCTGCGCCAGCATGATCTTCTCGCCGGTGAGCGCCGGGCCCGACATCAGGACGATGAACGCGATGTCGCTCGACTTGGCGGCCGCCATGGGCGCGACGATCCCGCCTTCGCTGTGGCCGAGCAGGCCGATGTGCGCCTTGTCGATGCCAGGCCGAGCCTTGAGGTACTGCACCTCGGCCAGCACGTCGTCGGCAAAATCGGCCGACGTGGACTTTGCCGTGCTGCCCGTCGAGCCGCCCACGCCCCTGTCGTCACAACGCAGGACGGCGATGCCCGCGCGCGTCAGGTGATCCGCGATGATCTTGAACGGCTTGAACCCGAACAACTCCTCGTCGCGGTTCTGCGGCCCGCTGCCGGTGATCAGCACGACGGCGGGGTGCGGCCCCCCGGCAGGCGGGATCGTGAGCGTTCCCGCCAGCGTGACCGCGCCCGCCTGGATCGTCACCTCTTCCTGCTTGTAGGGCGGCGGCGGTTCCGGCGCCGGCGCGGCGGCGCGACTAATCGCGAAGGTACCCTTCGCGGGGCCCTGCTCGAACGTCCCCGATATCACGCTGCCCTTGATGTCCCCGTCGAAGATCGCGAGCCCCGGGCCGGCGGGCAGTTCGAAGTGTGCCTTCCCGGCATCCGCGCGGACATTCCGCAACGCAATGCCCTTGGCCCCCTGCTGCGGGATGTCGATGGACGCCGCGAGGCTCGGGCCCTCGCCGGAGAAGACGACGGTGATCCCCAGTTCCTGTCCCATCACCGTGATGGTGCCCTCCCACCGGCCGGCGATGGAGTTCTGGGCGAGCGCGGAGAATGGGCAGAGCAGGGCGGCGATGAACGCCACGAGAACGCAGAGCTTCCGACGGGACATGACCAACACTCCTTCTTCAGCGGGACGGCAGACTACGAGACTGGGGCAGGAGGACGCCGATCAGCGCGATGGCGGCGACGATGATGATGAACCCGGCCAGCAGGGCCAGGGCTCTCGGGTTGCCGAAGTTGATGGTGTAGCCGAGGCCGAATCGCCTCTCGACGAACACCGACGGGTCGTCACGGTTGACGTAGAGCATGCCGAGCACCCAGCGGGTGTTGTCCGCGAGGCCGTTGGTCAGCGGCGCGGTCCCCGCCGAGCGTTCGAGCCGCGCGCCGCCCTGCCCGAAGTGCACGGCCAGGTAGAGCGAGCCTCCGACGGCGTAGACCAGCAGCACGCCGCCGATGATCATGAGGGCGGGTGGCATGCCGGCGGCCAGTCCGAGGGCGGATCGAATCGAGAATATGGAGACGACGGTCAGCATGGTCGCGACCAGGACGGTCGTCCCGCTCAGGAACGCGGCCATTGCCTGGCGGAACCGCTGTTGCGCCGCGACGGAGATTCCCCGGTCCGTGAGGCGGATGGCCCGCTTGGCGCGCGCGACCAGGCACGCCATGGTGCCGAGAACCGTTCCCATCAGGAGCGTGCTCATCGCCGGGAGCATCACCGACCAGAACGTCCGTGGAGACCAGGCGTCGGGCCGGCCGGAGGGGCCGAAGTGGGTGGGAACGCTGGCCGGCAGTTCGTCGAACTGGATCCACGAGTAGGCGATTGACGCGACGCCGCAGACGATCGCGAACCCGAGCGCCGTCATCGGGAGGGCCAGCGACATCCTGGGGCTGTCCGCGAGCACCGCCGCGCCTGGATGCACCCCGGTCACCGCTAACTTCCTGGCCTGGAGGTACGCGCGGAGATACGCCGCCAGGGACAGCAGCGACACCAGGAGCACGGCGACGAGAACGCCAAGCGTCTTCTCCGGACCGAGGAAGATGACCGCTTCCCCTGCCGCGAGGCTCAGCGTCGCGATGACGGCCATGCCGATGTACCAGGTGCGGGTAATGCGCGCGGCGGCCGGCCCGGACCACTGTTCTTCGCCCACGTACACGCCGAACAGCAGGCCTCGCCTGGCGATGAGCGGCTGGATGAGCACGAGGCTGCCGATGCAGATCAGGCTGACGAAGAGCACCAATTGCAGGACCAGCGGATGCATGATGCCGTCGCTTTCTGTCGTCGGTTCAGAAACGTTCGAGCCGCCCGATCTGCCGGTCGACGAGGTGCCGGAGGTCGGAGACGGACACGCCAGCCTGGCGCACGCGCACCAGCAATTCCCACATCTCCTGCTCGAGGCCTTCGCGTGTATCCCGCGACGCCTGGCGAGCCGGCGTCACCACCTCGACGCCAGAGCGCACACGGATTCGGACGAACCCCTGTTCTTCGAGGCGCCGATACGCCCTCGCAATTGTGTTCAGGTTGACGCCGAGGTCGGAGGCCAGCGTCCGGACGCCGGGGAGAATCGTGCCGGCCGGCAGGTGTCCGGTGGCGATGGCCGACCGGACCTGCGCGGCGATCTGCTCGTAGGCGGCGTCTGTGGAGTCGCGATCGATGGCCACGACGAGCGGGGTGTCCACGCGGAAAACTGTATATCGTGAGGTATACAGATGTCAAGCGGCGCCCGCCGCCCGCCGCCAGTCGCCAGCCGCCAGCCTGTCTACACCTCCATCGCGTGCAGCGGTCGCCGCGTCTTCCAGGCGCCACGCGTGAAATCCGGAAAGTCGACCGGCTTGCCGTTGCCGGCGACCGACAACTCGGTGAGCGCCGTCACGACGCTCCACGCGGCCGCATCGTAGACGTCGAGGTCGAGCGCTCGGCCGTTTCTGAGCGCGTCGATCAGCCGGTAGTCCTCGATGTAGTCCATCCCGCCGTGGCCCGCTCCACGCGCCTTCTCGGCCTGCGTCGTCCAGAGCGGGTGATCGAATTCCTGGTACTTGTCGAGCGTGTCCCACTCGTCGGACTTGCTGCGGCCTTCGACGTAGACGCGCTCCGGGTACTTCTCGAAGAGCCCCTGCGTGCCCTGCACCTTGTGGATGCGGCTGTAAGGGCGGGGGAGGTTCGTGTCGTGGTAGAGCGTGATGACCTTGCCGAGGGCGGTGTGGATCAGCGTCACGTTCACGTCGCCGAGCGCGTATTTCTGCGTAGCGCGACTGTCGTTCGGGCCGAACGTCCTGGCGGCATACAGGTTCAGGCCGCGCGACGGGCTGCTCATCGACACGAGATAGGCGAACCGGTCGCCGCGGTTGATGTCCATGCACTGCGCCACCGGGCCGAGGCCGTGCGTGGGGTAGAGGTTCGCGTTCCTCCTGATGGAGTGCGCCAGGCGCCACAGTCCCTCGCCCTCGTTCGAGAACTTCACGCTGCGCAGGTCGTGCAGGTAACCCGCCTCGGCGTGCAGGATCTCGCCGAGCAGCCCCTTCTTCACCATGTTCAGGCACTGCATCTCCGGCCGGTCGTAGCAGCAGTTCTCCATCATCACGCAGTGCCGCCTCGTCCGCTCCGACGTCTCCACGAGCTGCCAGCACTCTTCGAGCGTCATCGCGGCCGGCACCTCGGTGGCCGCGTGCTTGCCGGCCTCCATCGCCGCCACGCAGATCGGGACGTGCCACTCCCACGGCGTGGCGTTGTAGACCAGGTCGATGTCGTTGCGCGCGCAGAGCCGCTTGAAGTCCTCGGGGCCGTTCGAGTACCCGTCGGGCTTTGCCTGGCCGGCGTCCGCCACCCACTGCTGCACGCGTTCGACCTTGGCCGGCACGATGTCGCACACCGCGCGGACCTGTACGCCGTCGATCTTCAGCAGGTTCCGCACGTGCGCCGATCCCATGCCGCCGACGCCGACGTAGCCGATGCGCACCGAGTCGATCGGCGCGACGTGGAAGTCGATGATCGGCGTCGTCTTGACCGCGCCCGCCGCCTGCGACGGCCCCGCTCCTGCCTCCCTCCCTCCGAGCGCGACGCCCACCCCCGCCGCCGCCCCCGTCTGCAGGAACTTCCGACGATCGAACCGGTCCGCCATGGCACCCTCCATTCACTGCGTGAGGCCGACTGCCGACTGTCTACTGCCTACTGCCTACTTCTTCTTTCCCCGTTCCGCCCGTGCGGCCGCCACCATGTCCTTCACTTCCTTCATGAGCGTCGGCACGTGATACGGAATCCCGTCCTTGATCGTCCACTCGATGCCGCCGGCGTGTTCGACCTTGATGTTCTTGTCACCGGGCACGAGCGACGAGTAGTTCGACACCGGCTGGCCGTGGAGCGTGACGATGTCGGTGCCGTAGGGGTTCAGCACGCGCAGGTCCTCGAGCGGGTTGCCGTTCACGACGAGAAGGTCGGCGATGTACCCTTGACGCACGCGGCCCAACCGGTCGTCCATGCCGATGAGTTTCGCGCCGTTGACGGTGGCGTGCCTAATCACCTCGAGCGGCTGAAAGCCGGCCTCCTCCAGGAGTTCGAGTTCGCGGACGAGGCCGAAGCCATACAGGTTGAAGATGAACCCCGCGTCATCCCCGGTCGTGATGAGACCGCCCTTGTCGGCGAACTCGCGGAGGGCCTCCATCCACACCTGGAAGTCTTTCGTCCAGCGGACCTCCTGCGTGTGCGTCCACCCCAGGAAGTAGGAGCCGTGGTGGAGCAGGTCCGGCGCCCAGTACTCGGCCATCGTCGGGTGCAGGTAGTCGCGGAACCAGGGCACGTTCTGGGACCGGATGAGGTCGCGGCTCGCCACGTACGCGTCCATCGTCGGGCACCAGGTGACGTTCTTGCGGATCATCAGGTCCAGCACCTCTGACAGCTTCTTGCGGTTCAGGTTGTGCTGGAGGTAGAGCTCGCCCGCGCGGCCGAAGCGGTGCACTTCGTTGTTCGCGTTGTGGTTCGCCGGGAATTCCTGGATGCCGTCGAGCGCGGCGTCCGCGACGCCGTAGAAATGCTCGATCGACGTGATGCCCAGCTCGGCATAGTCCCTGGCGGTCGTTTCCTCGACGGCGATGTGCGCCGCGCTGCGGAGGCCCGCCTTGTGCGCCTCGTCGAGGGCCGCCTCCAGCAGGTCGCGGTCGATGCCGAAGAACTTGAGGCCGTCGGCGCCGTTCTCCTTGGCCCACCGGACGCCGGCGCGCACGGTCTGGGGTGTTTCGGGAGTGCCGCCCGTCCGGCCGCGCCAGTCCGGCGTGTAGATCAGGATGCGCGGGGCGACGAGCGTGTGCGCGGCGCTCTGCGCGCGCCACGCCTTGGCCTTTTCGAAGTCCGAGCCGACGTCGCGTACCGTCGTCGCGCCGCTGGCGAGATAGAGATTCATCTCGTACTGAAGCGGTTGCGGCACGTTGCCGCGCTCGTCCTGCAGGTGCATGTGGGTGTTGATGATGCCGGGCATGACGTACTTGCCGGTGGCGTCGATCACGGCGTCGGGCGGCGGGTCCTTCGGCGACGAGGGGCCGACGCGGGCGATCAGTCCGTCCTGGACGAGGATGTCCGTCGGGCCGAACGCGGGCTTCGCGTTCCCGTAGATCACCATCGCGTTCTTGATCAGGAGCCGCGTCGCGGCATTGGCGTGGACGGGCGCCTTGGCGCTACTGATCGGCGCCTGTCGGGCGAGCAGGACCTGGCCGACGAGCAGTGCGAATCCGGCGAGGACGGCCAGGCCGACCACGGCGCGACGGGGCATGGCAGTAGACATGCGACTATTCCTCCGCGCGTATGCTGACTCCCGGCCCGGGAGCGGTCAAGAACGAAATCGGTGCATGTAATCGGTGTCATAATCCGGCCTGTGGACGTCCAACAGAAAGTGCTGTTCGTCGATGCCGCGACTGGTTTCTATCGGGTCGCGAAGTACCCGGTCGGCGACTTCTTCGGCCCCGTCGATCTCGGCCTCCACCTCGCTGGCCGCTTCAACAGCCTGAACATCGGTGTCGGCCTCCTGGCCGGTTCAATCCTCCCCGGGTCGAACCGCCTGGTGGTCACCGGGTTCTCGCCCTGCTGGGGCGGCTTCTACATTTCATCGATGGGCGGCGCCGGCCTGGTCTTCGACAACCTCGGGGTCAACATGCTGTCGCTGGTCGGATCGGCGGCGACGCCGTCGATCCTGGTGTTGAACCGCCAGAACGGGGAAGAGATCGACGTGTCGCTGGCGCCGGTGGACCTGCCGCGCGTCTGGGCGTCGGGCCGCCTGGGCGTCTACGCGCTGCTCGACGAGGTTCACGCCAGGTACACGCCGCGTTACTCCGAGGCGCCGCGGATCCTGGCCGTCGGCCCGGCCGCCGAGTCCACGGATTGCGGCGGCATCGCCTCGGTGCCCATCGACGGCAACGGCGCGCTCACCGACATCGACACCTGGGCCGGGCGCGGCGGATTCGGCTCGCGCCTGCTTCGCGACCACAACATCGCCGCGATCATCTACGGCGGCACCGTCGTTGACGAGGATTTCCGCGACCGCAAGGTGGCGGACGACTGGTTCCAGGTGCGCTTCCAGAAGCGGCTGGCCGCGAAGGATTTCGAGGCCACCACCAAGTACCGCTTCGACCCGCAGCTCTCGACCGGCGGCACGCTCGGCGTCAACTTCGCCACGCTCGGCGGCGCGATGCTGTCGTTCAACTACCGCAGCATCTACATGAGCGAGGCCGAACGGGTCGCGCTGCACCGGTCGTTCGTGACGGATCACTACCTGAAGCAATTCAACGAGGAGACGATTGCCCCCAAACAGCAGCATACGTGCGGAGAACCGTGCGCGGCCGTCTGCAAGAAGATGCGCGGCGAGTTCAAGAAGGACTACGAACCCTACGAGACGATGGGGCCGCAGTGCGGGATCTTCGACCAGCGGGCGGCCGAGAGTCTCGCGCACCACGCGGACGCGCTCGGGTTCGACGCGATCTCGGTCGGCGGCGTGCTGTCATGGATGATGGAGTGCCTGCACGAGGGGGTCCTGTCGCCGCCGGACGTCGGCGCCGAAGCGACGCCGGTCTTCACGCCCGACGGGTTCCGGGTCGTCGAGGACTCCATGCACAACGCGGAGCTCGGGGTGGCGATGCTGGACGCGGTCGTGTCGAAACGCTTCGACCTCTCGCAGGGCCCGCGGCGCCGTGCCCGCCGGCTCGCGAGGGTGAAGGGGCGCAAGGTGCTGGACCTGTTCGTCCACACCGCGTTTGCGCGCAAGGGCTGGATGGTGCCGAACCAGTACTGGACGCCCGGGGTGCTCGCGCCGATGCCCATTATGGGCAAGTACTACATGTACTACGGGCCGGACTTCCTGGCGCCGCGCCAACTCGGTCGCCTGAACGCCGATCGCATGGTCCAGGAACTGCTCCTGGACAACCTCGGCATCTGCCGCTTCCATCGCGGGTGGGCCGAGGAGATGGGGACTGAGATTGTCCAGGCCCTGTACGGTCTCGGCAAGGAGTTCGTCGAGAAGGTGAAGATGACCGCCGGCCGCATCAACAGCCGGAACTCGTCGGTCTTCTGGGAAGCCGGTCGGAACGCCGACCTGGTCTATGAGTTCCTGAAGCGACGGCGCGACGTCGGCAACGTGCACGGCCCTGACCTGGACGAGTGGATCGCGCGGTTCGAGAAGGACCGGCGCGAGGCGGCGCTCGACTTCTGGTACGAGATGCACAAAGGCGCGCACGAGTCGCTGCTGGAGTTCTAGCGAGGCGGGCCTCGGACCGCCAAGCATGCCCGGCGACAACGCCCGCCTCGCTAGAACCAGAAACGCTGCTGGCTGGCCCCGCGAAACGCGGGGC